>Ga0207659_10000212_pt1 | contig 35115 bp, 32 predicted proteins | sample KBSM43metaG_FD_184330 | JGI IMG/M metagenome (GOLD analysis project Ga0207659, IMG submission 184330) | Miscanthus rhizosphere microbial communities from Kellogg Biological Station, Michigan, USA - KBS M4-3 metaG (SPAdes) (version 2) | ecosystem: Host-associated > Plants > Roots > Rhizosphere >...
CTTCAATTCACGGCGCGAGCCGAATCATCTGCTCGTCAATCTTGGCGGGCCCGAGCTGTTCAGCTGTCCGATCGTCATTCTGTCGGCGCCGGGGGCCGTGTCGATCAATGACGCGGAAGGATTGAACCTGCGGACGTATCTGCTCAAAGGCGGCTTCCTGTGGGTGGACGATTTTTGGGGCTCGTACGAATGGGACCACTGGGTGCGCGAGATCAGGCATGCGCTTCCGGCGAGCGAATATCCGATCTTCGACATCCCGCCGGAGCATCCGATCTTTCGCACGCAGTTCGAGGTCGGTCAGATGCCGCAGATTCCCAACATCGGCTTCTACATGCGATCGGGAGGCCGCACCTCAGAGCAGGGTTCGGATAGCGCGGTGCCGCATCTTCGCGCGATCGCGGACAAATACAGCCGAATCATGGTTTTGATCACGCACAACACCGACATCGGCGATTCGTGGGAGCGCGAAGGCGACGATCCGCGCTACTTCATGATGTTCGGGCCGAAAGGATACGCGCTCGGAATCAACGCCTTCTTGTACGCCCTCACTCATTGAATCGCCCGTACACCGCGGCGGCGGCGTTTCTTTTCCTCTGCGTGGCCCATTCAGCGGTCGCGCAGTCATCGGACGATACGCGGACGCAGTACCCGCGACTGCTTCAGAACTCCTACATCTCCATCAACGTTGGAGCGATCGACCAGCCGTTCTCGGATGCGCAGCTCCAGCCGGGATTCCACGCGACTTCGATCGACGTCCCGCGCGTGGACGTTCGCGTCATGCTCATCGGCCATGAATTCAACCGCTTCGTGTCGGCGCAAGCGAGTTATATGCGTCCGCTCAACTACGTCAGCTACGCGAGCGTGCGCCCGGGCGATGCCGATCGCCATCATGTGCGGGTCAACTTTGGCGCGGTCACGCTGAAGGCGCGCGTGCCTGTCGCGCGCCGGTGGTCGGCGTATGGTGAGACCGGTCTCGGATTCACGAGCCGGACGGGCTTCAATCTCGGGGACACGCCCGTGGTCACCGACGCGCACTACGCGTCATTGCTCCTCGGCGGTGGCGCCGAGTATCGGCTCACACCCTCCTGGGACCTGACCGGCGGCGTCACGTTCTCACCGGGGCGTGAGAAGGTGACACAGCCACACACGGTCTTCCTGTCCGGCGGCTTCCGCTACACGGTGAGGGCGCTTCCCGGGGATCGCGTCGAGGCGAACCGGGACGCAGGAGTCATCTTTCCGCGGCACCTGATACAGGTCGAGTACTCGTCAGGCACGGGCTACGGCGTCAACGACTTCGTCTCGCGTAAAGTGCCGATCTTCTGGGGCGGTCATGCCAAGGTCGACTTCGGCATCGCGCCGCACTATGAGCGCAACGTCTTTCACACGCGCAAGGTATTCGGGTTGGACGTCGGCGCGAGCGTGGGGTTTTACAAGACGCGGCAGAACAACGACCGGTTTTTCACGCTGTCGGTCTACCCGCTATTCCGGTTTACGTTTCTCCGCGCCCGTCTGGCCGACATGTACTTCGCGTACTCGCTCGCAGGACCCACCTATATCTCGAAAGTCATCCTCGACGACCTCAACACCGGCCGCCACTTCACATTCCAGGACTTCATGGGGATCGGCTGGTTCGCCGGCGCGAACAGGAACCTCGCCATTGGGGTGAAGATCAATCACTACTCGAACGGCAACATCTTCACGCAGAACGCGGGCGTGAAGATTCCGTTGACGTTCAGCGTGGGGTATACCTTCTAGAGGCCGATGTGCTTTCGGCGTGGCTTGGTCACCATAGCGGCGTTTCTCGTTGTCCCGCGGCTCGCCACCTGCTGACCGCTCACGCAATTCGCCAATCTACGCCAGCCGAACGTGTTAGAGTCTCGCGAATCCTCGCGTCTGGGAGGAGCTCGATGTTGAAGTTTCCAAACCTGTCTGGCCGACGCGGCTTTCTGAAAAGCGCGGCGACCGGCACCGCCGGGATCGTGGCGAGCGCAAAGACCGGGTTGACTGCCCAGCAGACTCCCGTTTCTCAAGCCATTCCCTCCGATCTCACGTTGCGAGTCAAAGCGCTGGAATCGCTGCTGGTCGACAAGGGTCTCGTCGACCCCGTCGCGCTCGATCGCATCGTTGACGCATTCGAGACGAAGATCGGTCCGCGGAACGGCGCGCGTGTCATCGCGCACGCGTGGGTCGACCCCGGATACAAGAAGCGGTTATTGGCGGATGCGTCGACGGCGATGGAGGAGCTCGGCTTCCATCGTTATCAAGGCGAAGACATCGTCGCGCTGGAAAACAACCCGAAGATCCATAACTTGGTCGTTTGTACGCTGTGTTCCTGCTATCCGTGGCCGCTCCTCGGTCTTCCCCCCGTTTGGTACAAGTCTGCGCCATATCGTTCGCGTGCAGTCATCGATCCTCGCGGCGTGCTGAAGGAATTCGGCCTGGACATCGACGCCGACGTCGAAGTGCGTGTCTGGGACAGTACGTCAGAAGTCCGCTACTTCGTGCTGCCGGAGCGCCCCGTCGGCAGCGAACACTTGAATGAGGGCGAGCTGGCTGCCCTGGTGACGCGTGACTCGATGATCGGAACGGCAAAGGTCACACTCGACGTCGGGAAGGTGCCGGCATGAATGGCGTTCATGACCTGGGGGGCATGCACGGCATGGGGCCCATTCGGCACGAGGCCGACGAGCCGACCTTCCATGAGCGGTGGGAGGGACGCGTGTACGCGCTCACACGCGTCCTGCGAACCCGCGGCGGTCTATGGAACCTCGATGCGTTTCGCCATGGACAGGAGGTTTTGCCGCCCGCCGAGTACTTCCGGATGTCATATTACGAGCGATGGTGGGCGTGGCTGCTGAAGACCGTGGTTGCCGCGGGTGATGTCACCCAGGCGGAGGTCGAAAGCGGGCGCCCCGCGGTCGGATCACCTCGAAAATCCGTGCTGGTCACGGCGGACGCTGTTCCGTCGATGGTGGATCTGCGCGCCTCCGCACGGCGAGATGTCGCCGCCGCTCGACGTTTCAAGCCGGGACACCGCGTGCGGGCGCGGAACCTGAATCCAACCGGGCACACGCGATTACCTCGTTACGTGCGCGCAAAGAGGGGTGTCGTCGTCCTCGATCGCGGTGTCTTTCTGTTTCCCGACACGAACGCACACTTGCTTGGCGAAAAACCGCAGCATCTCTACTCGGTACGGTTTGCTGCGCGCGAGCTCTGGGGCGAACAAGCGTCGCCGCACGATTTCGTCCACGTGGACCTGTGGGACGACTACCTCGAGCCGGCTTGACCACATGAGTACGGCACCACCGGCACGTGCGGCCCTGCCATGTCTTCGCCGCGACGACGGAGAACCGGTGTTTGCCGAGCCGTGGCAAGCGCAGGCGTTCGCGCTCGCCGTCAACCTGTCCGACCAGGGACATTTCACCTGGAACGAGTGGGCGGCTGCATTGACAAACGAAATCCGAAGCGCCGCCAGTCGTGGCGAACCAGATGACGGCTCTCGCTACTATGAACACTGGTTGACGGCGCTCGAGCGTCTGGTGGCTACCAAAGGGTTGGCCGACTCCACAACGTTACTCAGCCGCAAGGAGTCATGGATCAACGCGTATCAGACAACGCCGCACGGAAGGCCTATCGAACTCCCCAAGACGCCCGCGAGACTTGACGGTCGGTGGCTACTCGTTGGGTTCGCTTGCACCGTCACGACGTATCTGCTCATGAGAGCGACGGGCGGGCCTTTCGATGACCCGCTGGCGCGCTTCGTGGCGAGCACCGGGTTCGGTACGTTGCTGGGCATGCGACATGCGCTCGAGCCAGATCATCTTGCTGCGCTGTCCGTCCTCCTAACGGGCGAGCGCAACGTTCGGAAAGCCGCGTGGCTGGGCGTGTACTGGGGAATGGGTCACACGCTGACGCTCCTTGCCGCTGGCACTCTCCTGGTTATGCTGCGCGCCGACATGCCGGCAATCGCCACCGACTTTCTGACGGGGGCAGTGGTGTTGATGTTGGTCGGATTTGGATTTCGAGCGATCTACCTGTCGGCCAGCGCGGTGTCCGCGATGCCAACCCATTCCCATGTACACCGGGTTCGATCAGACTCGACCTCCATCATTCCTTGGACGATCGCCCGACGACCATTACTTGTGGGCGCGGTGCATGGGTTGGCGGGCAGTGGCCCACTCACCGCATTGGTAATGGCAACGATTCCGTCGATGGGGGCGCGCCTCGCGTATTTGGCGACGTTCGGCGTAGGTTCGACTCTGGGCATGGCGGCCCTGTCGGGCTTACTTGGCTGGCCGATCGCGCGGGTGGGAACGCACGGCGCGGTGGCGCGCAGCATCTCGCTGATGGTCGGAGCCATCTCAATCATGCTCGGACTTTACTGGGGCTACCCACTGCTTGTCGGGTTGGTGTAGATCGGCCCTCCTCGAAGAGCCTTGTTCTTTGCTTCTGTCGATGGCTTCTTGGCGAGGCGTTTTTGATCACTGCCGATGATCCCGTCAATTCGACCTCGCGCACCTCACGGGGCGTGCGTCACACACTCAGCCACCGTGTTGCTTCGGCGCGATCGTCTGCGCGCAGTTTCCGCCGAATTCGTCGTCGGAGACCGTGTTATTTCCAGCTCGCGCTCCAATCCGCGTCCTTGAACGGATTATGGCCTTCACTCCAGCCGTTCATCAGCGACAGGCCGTACCTGACGTGATCGACGTGCGCTGCGATGGATCGATGCGCATCGGCTATTGAATGAGTCTGAAGGGATTCTGCGTGCAGGGTGGCGGAAGCGAGCGCGTGCCCAGCCACCGCACCCAGAGATCCCGCGCCGCTTCGTCACAGCCGCGTCCGTCGATCACCGAAGGTCCGAACGCGGCGCCGCCGATCGCGTACTTCAACCCGATCGCGAGACCGCCGACGGCAATCGAGCCAAACGCCAACCCGCCCACCGAGAGGCCGAGCCCAAGCGCTGCACCCCCGAGCGCGCAGGCAAGGCCAATCGAGACGCCGCCGATGGCCACAAGACCGAGTGCGAGGCCGCCAAGAGCAAGACCGCCCACTGCAATGTTGCCGATCGCGACGACGCCCTTCGCCGCCCTTGGCCGCATCGTCAGTGGATCGATCCCCATGCAGATGTGCACGAGCGGCCATTCACCGATCGCGGCGGTGGACTTGTATTCGAAGCCGTACATGAGAGCGCCACGCTCGACGCAGCTGCGGCACGCGAGCCGTGGCGCATCGCGACCGACGCAATCGCGACACACCGCCTTTTGGCAAATCGCGCAGATGCCGACGGCCGCGGTGCTCGCGTGCGTGTAGCAGTTCATCTAGACGCGCTACTCGACCGCTTTGTCGGTAATGTCCAGCCCGCGATCGATGATGCCGAAGGCCTCGCGGAGCTGCTCCTCGGTGATGATGAGCGGCGGGTTCGTGAAGAAGTAATTCCACCGCACGAATGTGAAGAGTCCCTCCTGACGGAAGAACTTGCCGAGCGCCGCCATTTCCGGAGACGTGCCGTTGAATGGCGCCATCGGCTGCTTGGTCTTGCGATTACGAATCAGTTCGATCACGCCGAACAGGCCGATGGACCGTGCCGCGCCGACCGACGGGTGGCGCTTCGCCAGGTCCGACATCAGTTCCGCCATCACCTTGCCTGTCCGCTTTGCGCGGTTGATCAGATCGTCCTCCTCGTAGACCGCAAGCGTCGCGAGCGCCGCGGCGCAGGCGAGCGCATGGCTGCTGTAGGTGAGACCGCCGGGAAACATCTTGTCCTGAAAGAAATCGCCGATCTTCCGCCGCATCCCAACCGCCCCGAGCGGGATATACGAGCTCGTGATGCCCTTCGCCATCGTCATGATGTCGGGAACGACCTTCCAGTGGTTGATGGCAAACCATTCGCCGGTGCGCCCGAACCCCGCCATCACTTCGTCGGCAATCATGACGATGCCGTGCTTGTCGCAGAGCGCCCGCACCCCCTGCATGTAGCCATTGGGTGGGATGAGAACGCCGTTCGTGCCGGTGACCGACTCGACGATGATCGCGGCAATCGTCTGCGGCCCTTCGAGCATGACGAGCTCCTCGAGGTTCCGCACGGCCACCTCCGCCGTGTCCGGCTCGCGATCCACGCCGTGGTACCAGTCGGTGAAGTGAACCATGCCGGGCAGCGGCGGCTGCGCCCAGCTGCGCGGCTCGCCGGTTGCGGCCATCGCAGCCGCAGTGGCGCCGTGGTAGGAGCGATAGCGTGACAGGATCTTGTAACGGCCGGTGTAGGCGCGGGCGATCTTGAATGCGTTTTCAACCGATTCCGCACCGCCATTGGTGAAGAAAAAGACGTCGATATCGCCCGGCGTGAGCTCTGCCAGCTTCGCGCCAAGCCGTGCACGCGGCTCGGTCGTCATGCCGCCTGGCGTCACGTAACAGAGCTTCGCGGCTTGCTCCTGAATGGCTTTGACCACGCGTGGATCGCTGTGGCCAATGTTCACCGACATCAACTGACTGTTGAAGTCGATGTATCGCTTTCCTTCGGGCGTGTAGAAGTAAATGCCTTCCGCACGCTCGACCGGAATCGGATCGACGGCGCCCTGCACCGCCCATTCTGAAATGGTGTGTTTCTTTGACAGGGCGACGATGTCGGCGCCCGTCATTGGAGCGGTTGTAGTCGGGGTCATGGTCATAGCTTTCGTCCGATGCCGAGCAAATGCGCACTCACGCCGACAATGGACGGCTCGGCTTCCACTGCCCGCGCAACGTTCAGAATATCCTGCCGGAGCGCCTCATCCGCCCAGCGCGACTCGAAATCGGCAAACATCCAGGCCACCCCTTCGACGCCCATTACTTCGACCGCTGAAAAACCTGCCTCCTCGAGTTCGGCGCGCAGGTCTTCCGGCCGATGAAAGTACGCGGTCGTGAAGTAGTTGAGTGTGTCTGTCGGATTCCGATGCTGTCCGTCGATCAGATCCTGGTCGCGGATTCGAAGAAATGCGGGATCGAGTACTTTGCGCGCGAGCCCATCGAGGGCGGACGCATACCGCGAGATCGCGGCGGTCACGACAGTGCCTCCAGGCGTGAGGACACGATGCGCCTCGCGTAACGCGGTCAGGCGATCGCCTGACGAAGGCAGATGATAGAGCGGCCCCATGATGATCACGACCGCCGCCGATCGATCGGGTTCAGGCAGCGACCGTGCGTCACCGAGCGAAATCGACGCGATGGGTTTGCGCAACGTCGCGTTCCGTTGACGCGCTTCGACAACCAGGCGCGGCGTCGCATCGATTAGATGCACGTCGTAACCACGCTCCGTGAGCCACGCCGAGTAGGTCCCCGCGGCGCCGCCGACGTCGATCACTCGCGCCGGCGCCGGCGGGAGGAATCGCGTCAGCATGTCCTTCGTCCGCTCGAACTCGAGCTTGAAGGGACCTGAGGCGAGACGCGACTCCTCGGGAAAACGGTCGTAGTAGTCGAGAACTTCACGAGGCGGTGCGAGACGGTCGGGGGTCATTGCCGATGATTGTTACATCATCTGGGCGACGCACATTCGATCTACCCTCATACAATGCTGGCAGTTTCAGCCGACTGGCATGTCCTTAACTCCCGGTACCCGCATCGGTCCCTATGAACTCAGCGCCCAGGTTGGTGTGGGCGGCATGGGCGAGGTCTATCGCGCGATGGACACGAACCTGAAGCGGTCCGTCGCGATCAAGGTGCTGCCCGAGGCGGTCGCAATGGACGCGGACCGGCTGGCGCGCTTCCAGCGTGAGGCCGAAACGCTCGCCGCGCTGAACCACCCGCACGTCGCGCAGATTTACGGACTCGAAAAAAGCGCCGGCATCACGGCTCTCGTGATGGAGTTCGTCGAAGGGCCAACGCTCGCGGAGCGCATCGCTCGAGGCGGTCTTGCGATCGGAGAGACGGTCGCGATCGCGACGCAGGTTGCCGAGGCGCTGGAAGCAGCACATCAACGCGGCATCATCCACCGCGATCTGAAACCCGCCAACATCAAAGTCCGTGCGGATGGCACCGTGAAAGTACTCGACTTCGGATTGGCCAAGGTGATGGAACCGGCTGGTGCGATATCGGCGAACGCGACGCTGTCACCGACGATCACCTCACCCGCAATGACAGAAGCCGGCATCGTCCTGGGCACGGCCGGCTACATGTCGCCGGAGCAGGTCTCCGGCAAACCGGTAGATGCGCGGTCCGACATTTTCTCGTTCGGCGCCGTGCTATACGAAATGCTGGCTAAACGGCGCGCGTTCAACGGCGACAGCAGCGTGGCCATCATGGCGGCGATATTGCGCGACGAACCGCAACCGCTTCAATCGCACCCCGAACTCGTCCAGATCATCAAACGCTGTCTTGCCAAGTCTCCACTCGACCGCTTCCAAACCATGACCGCAGTGAAGGGCACACTTGCCGCACTCACGCTGGTCGATCGATCGCCATCCATTGCCGTTCTGCCGTTTGCCAACATGAGCGAGGACAAGGCACAGGAGTATTTCAGCGATGGCTTGGCGGAGGAGATCATCAACGCGCTGGTGCAAGTTCCCGGGCTGAAAGTCACGGCGCGGACGTCGGCGTTTGCATTTCGCGGGAAGGAACAGGACATTACGAAAATCGCCGAAGCACTCCACGTCAGCGCGATCCTCGAGGGCAGCGTGCGAAAGTCCGGTGACCGTCTGCGCGTGACGGCGCAGCTGATAAATGCAGCCGACGGTTATCACCTCTGGTCGCAGCGCTATGACCGAGCGGTGGGAGACGTATTTGCCATCCAGGATGAGATCGCCAGCGCGATTGCTTCCGCGCTTCGGCTGAAGCTCGCTGTCACGCCGGCTGATCGACGGTCACATCAGCCGAGTCTCCGTGCGTACGAGGCGTTCTTGAGGGGACGTCACTTCGTTTTCATCAACACGATCGAATCCATTGCCCGTGCGAAAGACGCCTTTGAGCAAGCGATTGAGCTGGATCCAGAGTACCCAGAAGCTTATGCGGAGCTGGCGACATGGCATTTCGTTCAGGCGGTGGCTGGGCTCCGCCCGGCCGGAGAAACGATTCCGATCGCGCGCACAAACGCTCTGAAGGCCGTGGAGCTCGCTCCGACTGAGCCGCGGGCAAATGCGGTGCTGGGTGGAATGGCAGCGCTCTATGAGCGCGATTGGGACAAAGCAGGCGAGCGGTTCCAGCTTGCGCTGGCCGCCCCGCAGGTGCCGCCTGAAGTCCGGTTTCGTTATGCATTGTTCTATCTCGTTCCTTTAGGCCGCTTCCGGGAAGCATTGGATCACCTCGAGGGTGCAGTCGAACAGGATCCGCTCAATGTGCTGTTTCGCGGGATGTTCTCGCTGATCCTGGGCTCGGAATCGCCTGACCGTGCGGCGGTCGAGGCGCGAAAGGCGATGGAGATTGATGAGAGGCACTGGCTGCCCTATTACGCGATGAGCATGAACCACTTCCGTCTCGGGGAATTGCAGGAGGCGCGCGAACTCGCGGGACGGAGTGCCGCGGCGGCACGTTGGATGCCAGTTCCGGCGGGTTTGTCGGCGGGACTCCTGCGACGACTCGGGGAGAACGATGACGCGGACGCGCTGCTGTCTAAACTGCATTCGCCCAGTGGCATGTTCATCTATCACGTGGTCTGTTCCGAAATCGATGCTGCCGCCGATTCGTTGGCGAAAGCCATCGCTCAAGGCGAGGTGCAACCATTGATGTGGTTTGGCGCCTCCGATTTCCTGAGACCGCTCCGCTCCAGCCCCCGCTGGCCGGCGCTGGTAAAGATGATGAATCTGCCGCCAGAGACGGCTGGCGACTGAAAGTCGCCAGCGTTAACAAACGACCGGTTATCGCGACGCGCGTTTGATGAACGACCCTGAACCTGCGCGCGCGACGAACTTGCCGCCCTGAATGATCACACGGCCACGCGAAATGACCGTGTCCGTAACGCCCACGACTTCGCGTCCTTCATACGGGTTGTAATCGACGTTCATGTGTAACGTCTTCTGCGACAGCCGCATCTTCTTCTCCGGATCGAAGATGACAATGTCGGCGTCCGAGCCTGGAGCGATGGTGCCTTTCCGCGGAAACAGCCCAAAGATCTTCGCCGGGGACGTGGATGTCAGCTCGACGAACCGGTTCAACGAAATCCGCCCCGTGCGCACGCCTCCGTCGTACACCAGCGACATGCGCGTTTCGATGCCCGGCGCGCCGTTGGGAATCTTCGAGAAATCATTCTTCCCGAGCGTCTTCTGTTCTTTCATGCAGAACGGGCAATGGTCGGTCGAGATCGCCTGCAGATCGTTGAACGCCAGGCCGCGCCATAGCCGCTCCTGCGTCTCCTTCGGTCGCAGCGGCGGACTCATCACGTATTTCGCGCCGTTGAACCCGGGCTCCTCGTAGTTGTCGTACGAGAGAAACAGATACTGCGGGCAGGTCTCCGCGAAGGCGGGCAGGCCGCGGTCGCGCGCTTCCGTCACCATCTCGAGTGCCTCCGCGGCCGAGAGGTGCACGATGTAGATCGGCACATCAGCCATCTCGGCAAGCGCGATGGCCCGGTGCGTCGCTTCACCCTCGGCGCGCGCGGGGCGCGTCAGCGCGTGGTATTTCGGAGCGGTCTTCCCTTCGGCAAGCGCTTGCTTCACCAGCACGTCGATGACGCCGCCGTTCTCGGCATGCATGCAGATGGTTCCGCCGTTGCTCCCCGTGCGCAGCAGCGCCCTGAAGATGCTGGCATCGTCCAGCATGAAGACGCCGGGATACGCCATGAACAGCTTGAACGACGTGATCCCCTGCCGGACGAGTGCGTCCATCTCCTCTTCCACCTGATCCGAGAGGTCCGTGATAATCATGTGGAAGCCGTAATCGATCGCCGCCTTGCCCTCCGCCTTTTTCATCCACGTTTCCCACGCGTGATGAAGCGTCTGGCCCTTGTACTGGATCGCGAAGTCGACGATGCTCGTCGTTCCGCCGTGCGCGGCCGCGATGGTGCCCGACTCGAAGTCGTCCCCGGATGTCGTGCCGCCGAACGGCATATCGAGATGCGTGTGAACGTCGATGCCGCCGGGGAGCACGTACTTCCGCTTCGCGTCAATGATCCGATCCGCACTCATCTGCAGCGAGGAGCCGATGGCGGCGATCTTCTCGCCATCGATGAAGACATCCCCTTCATAGAGATCGGTGGCCGTGATGACGATACCGTTGCGAATAAGGAGGGTGGCCATCCGCCCTACTATATAGGCATGGTCCGCCTGAAGGCGGACCCCACCGAATGAAAGCAGCACCCGATCGGCGTACGGCGGACTTCACCGGTGGGGTCAGGCTTTAGCCGGACCAAAGAAATTCAAAGGGGCATCTGCAATGGCCAGTCAGCTCGCGACGACGTTCACCGGGCTCGCACTTGAAAACCCGTTTCTCCTCTCATCAGCGCCGCCAACCGAATCGGACAGCAACATCATGCGCGCGTTCGACGCAGGGTGGGGTGGCGTCGTCACCAAAACAATCGGCCTGCATCCGGTCGTCAACGTCGACGGGCCGAAGACGAAATTCCTCCGCGCCAGCATCGACTCGCCGCGGCTGTCGATGCAGAAGCGAGGCAGCGCCGTGCTGCACTCGTCGTGGAACTGGGAGCTCATCTCGGACAAGACACTCGACTGGTGGGTGCCGCGCATTGCGCGCATCAAGCAGGCCTACCCGCGGAAGACTCTCGTTGCCTCCATCATGGCCGGCTCCGGCAGCGATCAGGAGCTGGCCAACTGGCAGACGCTGGCGAAGGCGTGTCAGGCCGAAGGCGCGGACGCACTGGAGCTGAACCTCTCGTGTCCGCATATGGATCGCAAGGACATGGGATCGAACATCGGCAAGGACCAGGAGCTGATCTCGGTCGTGACGCAGGTCGTGAAAGAGGTCGCCCGTGTGCCGGTCTGGGCGAAGCTCACGCCGTCGACGACCGACATCGTCATCGAGGCGCGCGGCGCGTTTCTCGGCGGCGCCGATGCGATCGTGTCGTCCAATACGTTTCCGTCTCTGCCGTTGATCGATCCAGACACGCTGGAATTCGAGATGAATGTCGACGGCTTCGTTTCGAGCGGCGGCCTCGGCGGCCCGTCGATTCTGCCACTGTCGATGGCCAAAATGGCGCAGCTTACGCAGGCATTCCCGGACAAGTCGTTCTCGGGCATCGGCGGTATCGCCGATTTCTCGCACGCGTTGAATTACTTCCTGCTTGGATGCGGCACGGTGCAGGTCTGCACCGCGGCGATGCTCGATCACGCGATCGGACCGAACATCGTCAAATCGCTGGTGGCCGGCATGCAACAAGCGATGGAACGCCACGGCTGGCGTACGCTCGACGACTTCCGTGGCATGCGCCGCGATCGAATCGTGCCGCATTCACGCATTCGCAGGCCCGATGCCAAGGACTATCACGGCGGCTACGACGCTGAAGGCTACGCCGCCGCCGAGCCAGCCGCACGGCGATGAGCGACGCGGCAACTCGCGTACGGAACGGCGTAGGGGCTCGCTTCAGCCGGCCCACCAACTCCAGCGCGGATTTCGTGGAGGTCACCGAAGATCTCTCCGGCAGCACACTCTGGAACCCCGATCTCGCGCCGACACCGCTCGCGCGGCGGACGTGGTCCACCTATCACATCGCCGCGCTGTGGATCGGCATGAGCGTGGTCATCACCACCTACACGCTCGCCTCAGGCCTGATGCAGCAGGGAATGACCTGGTGGCAGGCAATGATGACGATTCTGCTCGGCAACGTCATCGTGCTCGTGCCGATGATCCTCAACGCACACGCGGGCACCAAATACGGCGTCTCGTTTCCCGTGTTGTGCCGTGCGAGCTTCGGCGTCCGCGGCGCGAATATTCCGGCGATCCTGCGCGCGCTGGTCGCCTGTGGATGGTTCGGCATTCAGACGTGGATCGGCGCGCTGGCTCTCAACGCGCTGATCGTTGCCGCCGCGCCCGCATGGGCGAATGTTGCGATCGGCATCTGGGTATCGTTTGCGATCTTCTGGGGAATTCAGGTCTGGATCATCGTCGAGGGGCTGGAGGGGATTAAGAAGCTTGAAGGCTGGTCTGCGCCGCTGCTGCTCGGCGGAGGGGCTCTCCTTCTCGGGTGGGCGGTCGTCCGCGGCGGCGGCCTCGGTCACATTCTGTCCCAGTCCGAGCGGTTGCAGACCGCGCACCTCCCGTTCTGGCGTCTGTTCCCCGCGGCGCTGACTGCCAACGTCGGGTACTGGGCGACGCTCAGCCTGAACATTCCAGATTTCACGCGCTACGCTCGCAGCCAGCGATCGCAAGCGCTTGGCCAGGCGATGGGGCTGCCGGCGACGATGACGGCGTTTGCATTCATCGGTGTCGCGGTCACCAGTGCCACGATCGTGCTGTTCGGCGAAGCAATCTGGGATCCGGTCGCGCTCATCGCGCGGATCGGCAGTGCACCGGTCATCATCTTCGGTGCGCTCGTTGTTCTACTGGCGCAGCTGACGACCAACATGGCGGCCAACGTCGTCTCGCCGGCCAACGACTTCTCGAGCCTCGCGCCGAGGCGTATCAGCTACCTCACGGGCGGTCTGATTACAGCGGTCATCGGAATTGTGATGCTGCCGTGGAAGCTGTACGCGGATGCCGCCGCGTACATCTTCACGTGGCTGATTGGCTACTCGAGTCTGATGGGCGCCATCGGCGGCATTTTGATCGCCGACTACTGGGTGGTGCGTCGCCGGGAGCTCTCGCCCGTAGACCTGTTCAAACTCGACGGCCGCTATACGTACTCTGGGGGCTTCAATCCGCGCGCGATTCTCGCGCTCGTGATTGCGGTATTGCCGGTGGTGCCCGGTTTTCTTCGAGCCGCGGTCACGCCGGGCGGGCAGGTTGCCAATCCAACCTTCTTCGATTCGCTTTATACCTACGCATGGTTCGTGACGTTTGCCGTTAGTTTTGTCCTGTATCTGTTTCTCTCAAGAAACGAGCCGTCTTCGTGAAGTTGGGCGGGACGACACCGATCCTCCGCATCTTCGATGAAGCCAAGGCGCGCGAGTTCTATGTGGACTTCCTCGGCTTCGCAATCGATTGGGAGCATCGCTTCGAGGCGGGCGCTCCCCTGTACATGCAGGTATCAAAAGATCAGTGCGTGCTGCACTTGTCAGAGCACTACGGCGATGGCGTCCCTGGCGCTGCACTGCGGATTGAAACCAACGACGTAGATGCCTTTCAGGCAGAACTGATGGCGAAGCGCTACAAGTACGCTCGTCCGGGCGTCGAGGACATGCCCTGGGGAACCAGAGACATGTCCATCAAAGATCCATTCGGGAACAGGCTGACGTTCACCCAGCGCAATTAGCGAGTAGGTTCTACCCCGGCGAACGCTGTATCTTATGCGGGCCCGCAAACCATGCGGGCGGTCGATCGGCCGAAATCGCGAGGTGGCGCTCATGACTGAGAATCGTCCATCGCTCTCACAGAATCGCCGCGAGTTCCTCCTGTTCATTGCCACCAGCACCGTCGTCGCTCCGGCGACGCGGGCCTGGGCGCAACAGCTGGTCGCGTCGCACGACGCTGTGCCGACCGCCGCCAAAGATTTCCTGCAGGTGATGGACTTCGAGGAAGCCGCTCGACACGCGCTGCCGCCGGCGCACTGGGGGTACATGGCCACCGGTGTGGATGACGACCTGACGCTGAAGGCGAATATGGAGGCCTTCAAACACATCGGCCTCAGGCCGCGCCGCCTGATCGATGTCTCGAAAGTGGATCTCAGCGTCGACGTGTTCGGGAACAAATGGGAAACTCCGATTTTCGTCTGCCCGGTCGGAGGGCAGCAGGCGTTCTTCCACGAGGGCGAGCTCGCGACCGCGCGTGGTGCGCGCGCAAAGCATCATCAGATGATTCTGTCGACGGCCACCAGCACGGCACTGGAGGAAGTCGCGAAAGCCTATGGCACGGCGCCCTGGTACCAGCTCTACATGCCGCGGACGTGGAGCGATACCGAGAAGCTGGTCAAGCGCGTCGAGGCCGCCGGATGTCCGGTGATCGCCTGGACGGTCGACCTGCTCGCGGGGCGGAACATCCCGACGGCGACTCGCTTCGAGCGGCAGGACACGCGCAATTGCGTCGCCTGTCACGTCAACGGTCGCGGCACCAGGGTCCACAGCCCGATGTACGACGGACTCAGCGATCCGCGCATCAACCCGCCCGAAGCAACATGGGAATACGTCGATCGCCTGAAGAAGCTGACGCGGATGAAATTGCTGCTGAAGGGGCTCGACAGCGCCGAAGATGCGAAGCTCGCCGTCGAGCACGGCGCTGACGGAATCATCGTTTCGAATCACGGTGGACGCGCGACCGAGACGCTTCGCCCGACCATCGATTGCCTGCCTGAAGTCGTCCAGGCGGTCGGCGGACGCATTCCGGTGTTTGTCGATGGCGGATTCCGCCACGGAACCGACATCTACAAGGCGCTGGCGTCAGGGGCGCGCGGCGTCGGCATCGGCCGGCCGTACATCTGGGGTCTCTCCGCGTTCGGCCAGGAGGGTGTGGAGCGCGTGCTCGAAATCCTGCGCGCGGAACTGACGCTGACGATGCGTCAGATGGGAACGCCGACGATTCGCGACATCACGCCGGCACGTCTCGCAAGGACGCAGACAACCTAGCGAATACCGGTATCGAACATGAGGCGGACGACGGTCAGCATGCCGTTGTCCGCAACCGTCACCGATTTCATCTGCGATGCAGGTGAGATCACCGGCGCATCGGTGTTCGGAACAACCGTGTACGCCCCTGGCGCAAGGAGCACGGTGAACTGACCTGCGGCATCGGACTGAAACTGCGTGACGCGGCGGCCGTTTCGTTCGACGTTGAAGGTCGCGCTAAATGGCGCGTCGCACGGCACATCGACCCGACAGACCGGCGTCACCGGACCGCGCATCACGACGCCTGTGAGACCCGTCGTCGTCGATGGCGTCGATCCAGCGGATGCACACGCCGCGATTGTTGTCGCCGCGGCCGAGATCGCGATTAAGACCAGCTGCCAGCGCGTCATAGCCTGGTATAGGGGCGGACCTTGAGGTCCGCCTGATGGTACTATCCGCCACAGGCTCGATCAGGAGGAGCGAAGGTGAGCGGATCGAGGAAATCGAAGAACAACCGGCTGGAGCGCCGCGAATTTCTGCAAAAGGGCGCGCTCGCCGGCGCGGCCGCCATCGTCGGATCGAGTGCGGAACTGACGGGACAAACATCCCCGCCCGCCTCACCCGCCCCAGCAGCCCCAACGACGCCGATCATGACGGCCGCAGGCGAGGCGATCGGACCCGGCGAAGTGCAGGTCCTCCGCGACAACCAGCAGAGCGGCTCCGACTTCATGCTCGACGTGCTGAAGACGCTCGGCTTCGAGTACGTCGCGGCCAATCCGGGATCGAGTTTCCGCGGCCTGCACGAATCGATCATCAATTACGGCGGCAACAAGAGCCCAGAGATGATCACGTGCATGCACGAGGAATCCGCTGTCGCGATGGCGCACGGGTACTTCAAAGCCGAAGGCAAGCCGATGCTCGTCGCGGCGCACGGCACCGTCGGCCTGCAGCACGCGTCGATGGCGCTCTACAACGCGTGGTGCGATCGCGTGCCTGTCTATCTGGTGATCGGCAATTACAACGACGCCGCGGTGCGCCGTCCAGCCGAGTGGTATCACGGCGTGCAGGACGCCGCGCTGATGGTCCGCGACTTCACGAAATGGGACGACACCCCCTGGTCGCTGACGCATTTCGCCGAATCCGCCGTCCGCGCGTACAACGTGGCCGTCACGCCGCCGATGGCGCCGGTGGTGTTGGTGCTCGACGGCATCCTCCAGGAGGAGGGCGTCGATATCAACAAGCTCCCCGCGATTCCGAAGACGCCGATCCCCGCCGCGCCGCAGGGCGACTCTGCGTCGGTCGAACAGGCCGCGCGAATGCTCGTTGCCGCCGAAAGCCCGGTGCTCGTCGTCGATCGCCTCGCACGGACGCCGAACGGGATGAAGCTGCTGGTGGAGCTCGCCGAGCTCGTCGGCGCGGGCGTCATCGATCAGACGAGCCGCATGAACTTCCCCACGCGGCATCCGCTCAATCAGAGCCTGCGCGCCGCGGCGGCCATTGGCGACGCGGATCTCATCGTTGGTCTCGAGGTCGCCGACTTCTGGGCGAGCGTCAACGCGCTTCGCGATCAGCTCCATCGCTCGACGCGGCAGATCACCAAGCCGGGCGCCAAGATGATCACGATCACGACCGGCGATCTCTACGTCCGCGCGAACTACCAGGACTTCCGGAGACTGCAGGACGTCGACCTCGCCATGGCCGCCGACGCCGAAGCCACGCTGCCGTCTCTGATCGAGGCGGTCAAGCGGCTCGCCTCGGCAGATCGCAGGCGCGTCTTCCAGGAGCGCGCCAGCAAGCTCGCGGATCTGAACCGCGTCGCCGCGGATCGCGCGCGCGTCAACGCCAGCTTCGCGTGGAACGCAAGCCCCGTCAGCACGGCGCGGCTCGCCGCGGAGCTGTGGGCGCAGATCAAGACGGAGGACTGGTCGCTCGTGTCGAGTTACTACACGAGCGATCTCGGCGGCTGGCCGCGGCGCCTGTGGAACTTCGACAAGCCATACCAGTGGCTGGGCCACGCCGGCGGCGGAGGCATCGGATACGGCGCGCCGGCGTCAGTTGGCGGCGCGCTCGCAAACAAGAAACATGGCCGCCTCTCGGTCGCGATCCAGACCGACGGCGATTTGATGTACGCGCCGGGCGTTCTCTGGACCGCCGCGCACCATCGCATCCCGCTGCTGAGCGTGATGAACAACAACCGGGCCTATCACATGGAGCTGATGCACGTGCAGCGCATGTGCAACGCGCGCAACCGCAGCGTCGATCGCGGTGCGATGGGCAGCCAGATCACCGATCCGAATATCGATTACGCGAAGCTCGCCATCAGCATGGGCGTCTATGCGGAAGGGCCGATCGAGAATCCCGCGGACCTCGGTCCCGCGCTGAAGCGCGCGATCGCCGTCGTCAAGCGCGGCGAGCCCGCCGTGGTCGACGTTGTGACACAGGTGAGGTAAGGAAAGGCATCATGTCCAGGCGTCGAGATGGCCACAGAGACGCGGAGACTCAGAGAAAACCAAGATATCTCTGTGTCTCCGAGTCTCTGTGGCTTGTGGCTGTGATTGTCGTCGCGATGATGGTGACGCTCGCGGCGCAGATTCGTCCGACGCCGCAGGGGCCGCCGCGACGAACGCCGCCGCCTCCGAAGACAGCTCCTCAGCCGAAACGCGGTGAACCGGAGCCGACGGAGGATCGCGGAACCAAAGCCCCGCCGCAGCAGCCGGCGACCGCACCACAGCAGGGAGCGTCCGCGCCCCAGGTATCGAGCGATCCAGCCGTCAATGCCGGGGCGGCGTTGTACAAAAAGAACGGCTGCTACGAATGCCACGTCAACGACGGGCAGGGCGGGCCGCAGGGGCCGCGCCTCGGGCCCAATCCGATTCCGCAGCCGCGCTTTGTCGCCTACGTGAGGAATCCGAGCGGCGATATGCCGCCGTTCACCGCGAAGGTGATCTCAGACGACGACCTCGCGAAGATCTACGCGTTCCTGCAGTCGCGGCCGACGCCGCCGCAGATCAAGGACATTCCGCTACTCGCGCCGTGACGGTGTCGATCCGACGTCTGCTCGAGACCGCGCTGTATTGTGACGACGTTCCACGGACTGCAGCGTTCTACGAGCAGCTGCTGGGACGCGCTCCGATGCTCGAGTCAGATCGGCTCGTGGCCTTCGATGCCGGCGAAGCGACTGTTCTCCTGATCTTTCACCGCGGCCATGCGCACCCGCTGCCGACCGCCGGGGGTCTGGTGCCCGGACATGACGGCGCTGGACCCGTGCACATTGCGTTTGCGATCGACCGGTCCGACCTGGCGCCGTGGGAATCGCGTCTCGAATCGCTGAGGATTGCGATCGAGAGCCGCGTCACGTGGGACAGCGGCGGTGTCAGCCTCTACTTCCGTGACCCTGACGGGCGCTCGGTGGAGTTGGCGACACCCGGCTTGTGGCCGACCTACTGAATTCGTCTTGGTCATGCCTTACCGAAGATGTGGTGCTGGTTAGTCCGCATAACGAAGTAGCGAGCGGTCGTGACGAGGCGCGCCAATTCCTCACCGCGTTTCTCGATGGTCCAGCCAGAAAGTCGAAGCATACTAGCCGGATCTTGCGCGTGAGCTTCATTACCGATGACGGCAAGTGGAATCGACACCACTCGGCAGGCTTCGAACACCATCTCAGTGCTTTTGGCGCTGGCGATCTCGACGAAGATCGAACCGACCAAGTGGGATTCCCCAAGCGTCGTCATCACCGGATCCACGACACGGGCGGCTTGTTGTAAGCGCGTGGTTGGGGTTCCTGCGGGATTCCGCCATCAGGTTCCGACATCGCATCAGCGAACGGACTTCAGCAGCTCGATCAGCGCGGCTGACACTACTCCAGGATTTTCTCTCGGGACGAAGTGTCCGGCTCCGCTGACGACACGGCGGGCTTTCAGCGCCGTGAACAGCGCGCGCTCCGCCGGTGAGTCCGCCGGCGGTGGTCCGACGCCATCGTCGGCGCCGTAGAGCACGATCGACGGAACGTCGATCTTCGGGCGCATCGCCAGCCGGCGCTCCACGTCCGCGAAGCGGGGCTCGCCAGGCGCACCCAGATTGCGATGACGGTAGGAGTGAATCACGCAATCGACGAAGTCCGGGTTGTCGAACGACGACGCCGTGCGGTTATAGGTCGCGTCCGTGAAGTGCCATGTCGGTGACCACAACTGCCACAGCAGTTTGCACAACGGACGACGGTTCGCGGCAAGTCCAACGCGGCCACGCTCGGTGTTGAAGTACCACTGATACCAGAGCGCACGCTCTCGATCCGGCGCAAGCGGCTGCGGCGGCGAGATCGTGTCCTGGATCGTGTAGCCACCGATGAACACCGCGGCTCGCACCCGATCCGGATGCAGAGCGGCCGCGATGCACGCGGCGCGATTGCCCCAGTCGTAGCCCGCCACCGCGAAGCGCGGCAACGCGAGCGCCTCGGCAAAGTCGACGAGGTCCTGCCCGATCGCCGCCTGCTCCGCCATTCGCGGACCTGCGGGATTTCGAAAACGCGTCGTCCCATATCCGCGAAGGTACGGAACGAGCACGCGGTAGCCGTCTTTCACGAGCGGCGGCGTTACGCCATCCCACGCACGCACATCGTCGGGAAAGCCATGCAGCAGAATGATCGGAAAGCCCTGGGGGTTGCCGCTTTCCTCGAATCCGATGTCGAGGATGGGTGTCTGGACGGATCGAATCGCCGGGGTCGTGGACGGCTGACGCGCCATGAGGGCCGCCGCGACTGTGAATTGCAGGAAGTCGCGGCGGCTCCGGTCCATTAGCGATTAGACGCGGTCTGCTGCGGCTTGCCCCCCGGCGCCGGCGGCATCGGACGCGACGAGACGTAAGCAACGATGTTGACGTAGTCCTCGTTGGTCAGCTTCGCCACCACCGGCTTCATCAACTCGCTCCACTCGCCGTGCCGCGCGCCAACCTGGATGTCGTACATCTGCCGCGCAAGGTAGCTCGGCGAACGGCCGGCAATGCCGGGCACGGGGCCGCTGCCGCGCAGGTCGGCGCCATGGCAGTGCGTGCACGCGATCGTCTTGCCGTTGCCGCCCGTCGTCACGAGCGCCTCGCCCTTCTTGATGGCGCCTGGCGGCACGTAGGCCACGAATCCCGACCGCGGATTCCGCAGCGGTTCGGTCTGCTCGTCGTCTTCCGGCGTTTCGATCACGCGCATGCCGATCGGCTCCATGCCGCCCTCGTGCGCCTTGAAGAAGATCGATCCTTCCGCTTCCGTCTTGGGCACGTTCTTCGCCTCCACGACGCGCACCCACTGCGTCCACGGCGTGGACGAGAAGTACTCGGCCGCGGCCTGCATTTCCTCGGGTGTCATGTTTTTCGCGAACGCGATCATCTGGTTGACGTTCACCTTCCGCGGATCACCCGGCTTGCGCAGCCCGTTCTTGAAGTCGTTCAGCGTCTCGAGGATGTAAGCGACCGGTAGGCCCGCGACCCCGCCGTTGCTCGGCCGCCCCTTGCCGTTCGGGTAATGGCAGTAGGAACACGACCGCACTCCAGGCTGCCGGCCGACGGCGACAATCGCCGGCATCGCCGGATGGTCCTCGGGGAACCAGTCAGCGGGTCCGCGTAAATCCGCAATCTGCGCGACAGTAAACCCGCGCGTCGTGCCCGCGATGTGATGGACCGACGTGTCTTCCGGCGGAGCGGGCGGTCGCGGAGTGCCGGGCGGGGGCGGCGGCGTGATGGCGTACGCCCACGCCGGATAATTCGGACCCGACGGCGCAACCGGCGCCGGCCCATCGCCGCCGCCTCGCTGGGCGGCAACGTTGACGGTTACAAACGCCGCGCATGCGACGACGAAAAGTATCTTTTTCATGTGGCTCCTTAGAAACGGCTGGTGCACATCTTCGGGTCTGGTCGCTTCAAGTCGGATCGCGTTACTGGCCCACGTAATTCAAGCCGAGGATCTTTCCGTTCGGCAGCAGCACGGAGATGACACGTCCTACGGGCTGCCCGCTCTTGACGGGCTCGAGCGTCACGGTGACCTGATCTCCAGCCTTGAACGTCCGTTTGCTCCAGCCTCTCTCGACCATGTCGGCGGAGTTGCTGGTCTCGACGACCCAGTTGACGACCTTGCCAGTTTGATCCTTGACGTCGAACTTCAGCCAGCAATGCGGGTTGGCCCAATCCCACTCGGTGACTGTTCCGGTCAGCTCCAGTCTTTTGCCGGCATCGAAGGACGCATTGCCATGATGGGCGAATACGGGAGTCGACATCACCACACCGGCCAGCAGCACCCACAGAAAAGTCTTCATGCGCTTCTCCTGAGACGTCATTGCAAACCAACTACTTCTTGACGATACCGCTTGCCGGATCGCCGAAATCCTTGCTGTACGACTCCATGTCGGACGGCGCGCAGAGCATTTCGATGACGTCGTAATCGTCTGATTGCAGTTTCATCGGGAATTTGTCCATCGCCACCCACGGCCTGGTGAAGAATTTTGGATCCTCGATGGTGACCGTGATCTCCATGAGATTCGAATTCACCCGGTGGAACCGCTCCTCGACCTTCATCTGGTCGCTCATCGGCCGGCCGGTCTCGTCCAGCCATACGCGTGGCTCTCCGAGCAGGCCGATCGTGTTGACCACAAACGTAGTGGCGTCCGCCCACTTGCCGACGGAATACCCGTACCACCTGTCGTCCGGGAGCTCCTTCGGGAAATCGCGGCCGTCTGTCCAGACGACGCGGTAGCGCTTGTCATACTGATACAGGATGACGACTTTCTTCGGACTCTGAAGAATCTGCGTGTGGCGCAGTTGATAAAGATCTGCGCGCGGGAAGCCGAGCGGATCACAGTGATTGCGGGGATCGTTGCTCAGCGAGGGGGGCACGTTGCGGTAACCGTAGAGCGCCTTGTGGCTGTCATAGGCGGCCTTGCCTGCAGGCGTGAACGGCGGCTCGTGTACGCCGTCGCTGGGCATGGACACAGGGCCGTTGGCCTGAATGCCCGCCCCTGGGCCGTTTGCCGGCTCCCACGTACCAGAAATATCGTGAGTCGGCGCGGGTCCCGGGGCCTTTCCTCCGGCCAGCGGGTCCTTGACCGGATTCCCCCACCCATCAACAACCGTCAAATCTGCGGTGGACTGTACTCCGCGTCCGCCACCACCGCCGCCCCGCCCCTGCCCACCACCTCTGCCTCCTTGAGCGAATCCAACAGCTGAAGCCAGGAATATCGCCGCCACTATCAGGTGCCATCGCTTCATTGGAGAGTACCCTTCCCTCAGTGTTCCGGTCGCTAATAACACGCGCCTTTTCTGGCTGTCAATATACGCGAGCGGCCGTGACGATCAGCTGGAAATCAGGCGGGGACCCGTGCTCAAATCTCGCGGCATGAAGCGTGGCGCAATCGGCGTGGCGATGAGTGTGTGTGCGGCGCTGGCGTTGAGCGTTGCGGCGGTCAGAACTCAATCCCCGCCTTCGCCCGCCGACGGAATCGTGTTGGCGGAGCAATACTTCAAAAACGTGCAGGCGCTGCGGGGCATACCGGTTGACGAGTTCATGGACACGATGGGGATGTTTGCCGCTGCCACAGGAATGAACTGCGTCGATTGTCATGTGGCGGACGCGGGGGGCGACTGGGCCAAATACGCGGACGACACCGCTTTCAAACGAACGACCCGTAGGATGATCGCCATGGTGAACACCCTCAACGAGGGCTCCTTCGGCGGACGCCCGCTGGTCACCTGCTTCACCTGCCATCGCGGTTTGAAAGCTCCCGCCACGCTGCCCAATCTGGATCTGCAATACGGCGAACCACCGCCGGTGGACCCCGATCAAATTACGCGATCCACTCCGGGAGCACCGACGTCCGATCAGATTCTGGACAAGTATCTGCAGGCCCTCGGCGGGGCGCAGCGAGTGGCTGGAATCACCAGCATCAGCGGCAAAGGGTCGTACCGCGCCTATGACGATTTCCAATTGTCCCCGCTCGACGTCTACGCCAAGGCCCCCGACCAACGCACGACCATCCAGCATTCGCCCTACGGAGACATGACCATCACCTACGACGGCAAGAACGCCTGGATGGCGGCACCACGGGATATTCGACCCTTTCCGGTCGTTCAGTACAGCGGAGGCAACCTGGACGGCGCGCACGTCGATGCGATTCTAGAGTTCCCCGGACGCCTCAAACAGGCGCTCACCAATTGGAGAGTCGGCCCCGAGAGCTCGGTGGACGATCAGGATGTGCAAATCGTTCAAGCCACCACCCCGAGTGGTTTTCTGGTGAAACTGTATTTCGACACCACGACCGGCCTTTTGCTGCGTTCGGTGCGATACTCGGATTCGCCGGTCGGCAGAGTGCCGGTGCGCGTCGATTATTCGGACTACCGGACAGTTTCCGGTGTCAAAATCCCGTTCAAATGGGTAACCACATGGACCGATGGACGGACCGTTTTTCAGCTGGATTCTGTGCAGGTGAATGCGGCCGTGGATGCGTCCAGGTTCGCCAAGCCCAAACCGCCGGCGCCGCCGAAACCTTGAGCGAACCGCCGCATTGACAGTCAGAAATCACCGTGTTACAAGGCCCGCGAGTTCACATTGGAGCGTTATTTATGAAAAGGCTGTTTCAGGCGAGTTTGCTGCTGCTGGTGCTCCTTGTAGGTTCAACCTCATTGTTTGCGCACCACGGGAATGCGTCGTACGAGAACAAGGAGACCACCATCAAGGGAAAAGTCACACAGTGGCTATGGACGAATCCGCACTCGTTTCTGATGGTCGACGTGACGGACGAGAACGGCAAAGTCGTGCACTGGATCTGCGAGAATAACGCGCCGTCCACACTCGTCAATTTTGGTTTCACCGCCAAGACGTTCAAGGCCGGGGATGAAGTGACGGTCGTGATGTCAGCCGTGGCCAAAAACGGCACGCCTGCCGGGCGCATCACACGCGTCATCCTCGCCGACGGCTACGTCATGAATTCCGAGGTGAGGTAAATGCCGCGACGTCTTGTTGCCTCAACGATTGCCATTGCGGCGTTGACGCTCTCACCTGTGATGCACGCGCAAGCACCTGCGGGAGCGCAGGGACAGGGACGCGGTGGAGGCCAAGGCCAGGCGGGTGGCCGGCGCGGCGCAGCCGCGGTGCCTGCTCCGAACGGACAAAACGAGAACATTCACGTCGATGGTTGGAACAAGAAGCAGGAGTCTCTGGAGGCAACTGGAAAGAAGCCAGGACCTGCTCCAGTACGTGACCTGTCCGGGATTTGGGAGCCAGTCCCGAGGTATCGCGACGGAGTGTTTGCGAGCGGTCCCAGGGACATGCCGTCGGACAAAGCGCATGAGGCCACGATGCCGTACACGCCTGCGGGAAAGCAGGCGATGGATTCCCATAAATCGGGCTTTGGGGTCAACATCGCTCCGATTGCGGAGATCAACGATCCGTTCGACAACTGTGACCCGATCGGGTTTCCGCGGATCATCCTCTTCAACCTGAGAGCCGTCCAGATCGTTCAAACCCCGAAACAGGTCCTGATGCTTTATCAGAACACGAGGACGTTCCGCACGATCTGGACGGACCGAGAGCTCCCAAAAGCTGCCGAGATTACCGAGCCGCGCTGGTTCGGCTATTCAGTGGGTAAGTGGACGGACCCGACGACGTTGGTGGTCACTACCACCGGATTGGACGAGAGCACCTGGATCGACAACGTCGGCCGTCCGCACAGCGATCAACTGGTGGTCGAGGAAACCTACCATCGCGTGGATCAGTTCAACATGGATCTGACCGTCAAGATCACCGACCCGGTGATGTACACCCAACCGTGGTACCCGCTGAAGAATTTCCGCCTGGGAATGAACGCCGACGACTTTGACATCCGCGAGATGATTTGCGCGGTGTCGCAGCAGGCTCTCTTCAACCAGTTGCTGAAAAATACGACGGACTCAGCGCCGGAAAAGCCCGAGAAATAGGCTCGGGCTTTTCATTTCTGTTTCTCCGCCTGATTCAGCTTTTCGAGCTGGTCGACGTTCTCGTTGTTCGTACAGAAGTTCTCCGTCAGGTCCTCGCTGCCGAGCGAGTAGGTCCGCCACGCGGAGGTCCACGGCTTGGTGAGCACCTTCGGGTCTTCGACGGTGTACTGGTATTCGAGGTAGTTCATCGACGGACGGCGGACGCGCTCGATGACGTGCGCCTGATCGCTGTGGAACCACCCGGTCTGATTGATCCACGTGCGTTCGTCGATCGAGATCGTGTCGATCACCAGCGTGTCACCTTCCCAGTGCGCGGTCTGATCGCCGTTGTAGAGCGGCTCGAGATCGTCGGATTTTTTGTGCGGCCGGCCGTCGGTGTGCACGACGTTCCACGCGTTGTCGCTCTCAATCAGATGAACGTAGAGCCCTGGTTTGGTGATGAGTTGATGCGGATAGGGGTTGATCGTCCACATGCCAGGCGTGCCGACCGGCGTGCAGCGGACGCCGGGGCTGTTCAGTTCACGCTCGGTTCGCGACATGCCTCTGATCTTGGCGGCGGCTTCCGGACGGAACGGTACCGGATCTTCCTTCAGCGGTTGGTCCGGAACCGTGCTCCACGCGTTCGCCTTGCCCGTGGGGCCCGAGAACCAGACGCCTGACAGGTCGACGTGGCCGTCCGACATCCGCGGCGGTGCACCGCCGGGCGGAAGCGGCACCGGTTTCACGCTGCCTCTGGCCTCGACGAACGTCTTGTCAGGCTGCGGTGCCTGCGCCGGCTGTTGCCGCTGCTGCGCGACGAGCGCCATCGACATCGCGCAGATTCCCGCAAGCGTCACACCGATCCTGTTCATCGCTATCTCCAGATCTTGGTGCCGAAGATTCCTTCGACGTCCTGCCCGACCCGCTGAATCGTCCCATCACCCAACTTGATGAATGACGCCGCGTACCGGTTCGCTTCGCCGTTCCTCGACGCGCAGCCCCTGACGAGGACTTCCTTGCCGATGTTGCCGTTCAGCACGCCGTAAGTCGCGCCGCCCCGCTTGAGGTTCGAGGGCGATGACAGCTGGAACGTGTTCGACTCGACCTTGCCGGCCGCGTTCTTCACGTCCACCCAGACGTACGAGTGCGGGTTCTCGTAGGCGACCTTCGTCAGCACGCCCGTGATGTCCGAGCACTTGGCGGCGTCGAATTCCGCGGCGAATGAATGATGCGCCAATGCCGGCGAAGCCGCGGCCAGGATGGCGAACAGGATTCCCAACGTCACTTTCATCTGCGAGTCCTCCAAGTGCGCAAATGGGCCGGCTGAAGCCGGCCCCTACGTACGTGAGGGGGCCGGCTTTCGGCCCTCTGCGATCGTACGGCCGGCCTTAGGTCCCTTGCGATCGTAGGGGCCGGCTTTAGGTCCCTTGCGATCGTAGGGGCCGGCTTTAGGTCCCTTGCGATCGTAGGGGCCGGCTTTAGCCGGCCCGAAGCCCGAAGACTGTCCCTAGAAGTCGTACTTGATCCCGAACTGCATGATGCGCGGCGCGCCGGCCTGCGTCGTGATACGTCCGAACGTCCCCGCGTTGAAATTCGCGTTGCTGGAATTCGGCGTCGTCACCGGATCGCCCCAGTTGAAGTGATTCAGCAGGTTGAACGACTCGACCCGCAGCTCCAGCCGTCGCGTGCCGGCGGTGGCGATGATCTTCGAGATCGCGAGGTCGATGTTCCAGTACGCCGGCCCGACGACCGCATTCCGTGGCAGGTTGCCGAGGGTGCCCGGCGCGGGTTGCGCAAACGCGGCAGCGTTGAACCAATTGGTGAGCGTCTTCTGGTAGAAGTCGTCGCTCACCTTGTTCGGCCGTTGCTGGTTGTTGCCGGTTACTCCGATCCCGGTCAACGCGATGTCGCGCCCGGTGACGATGTTTAGTCGGTTGCCGGATCGCGCGCTCAGGATGCCCGATGCACGCCAGTGCGCTACCAGCGCACGGGCCACGCCGCGGCCCGCCTCCGGCGTCTCGTAGCCGAGCGTCACCGTCGACAGATGCCGATGATCCTGATCGCAATAGCCGGCATCGAACGATGGATCGTCCGGCTTTAGATACCCGGCACTCGCCTGGTTGAACGTCAGCGCCGTCGGCGTCCCCTTACAGACCGAGAGGGTGTAGTTGCCGTTTACCGTCAGGCCGCTGCCCGCGCGGCGCACCGCCGAGAATTTTATGCCCTTGTAGTTCTGGTAGCCGATGTCGGTATTTTCGTCGAGCGGTCCGATAGATGCGGCGTCAACCGAGTTGATCTGATTGAAGGCCCGGCGCTGATTGGTGTTCACCGTCGTCGAACACACCGGGTACGAGACGCCCAGGATCGTGCATGGCCCGAGGCCCATGTACACGGCCGGGTTCAGCGCCTTCTGCGCCCAGAGCCGATCCGAATGGCTGCCAAGATAGGCCACCGACACGCCCCACGTCGTGCCGAGCTGCTGTTCTACCGTTGCATTCCACGACTGGATGCGCGGCGAGTTGATGCCGGGATCCATCGTCCCGAACGTGCCAAACGGCACGTACCCCGTGTTTGCATTGGTGACGATCGGATGCGGATCGTTGCCCTGATACGGATCATCGAACGGCACCGAAGTCAGCAAGGACCGGTTGCCGAACGGCGGCGCGTTCGCGTCAATGTTGTGATATTCGCCTGCCATGAAGTCGTACGCCATGGCGTAGGAGGAACGAATCGCCAGTCGGCCGTCGCCATGCACGTCCCACGCAATGCCGCCGCGCGGCGACAGGTTCCACCACTGCTTGTTCATCCCGGTCTTCGCGTTGCTCGGGAAACCCGCGTCGCCCGCGTAGAGTAACCCTGCCGGCGCCTTGAGAAACACCGTGCTGTGGACCTTGTTGACGAAGTTATCCATGTTGAACACGGAGATGACGCCATTGCGGACGTTCTGGCCGAAATACGGCTCCCAGCGGACGCCGCCATTGACGGTGACGCGACTCGACACACGCCACGAGTCCTGGCCGTAGAGACCGGTGTAGACGTTGTCGACCGGGAGCTTCCCGAGACCACCGTGCTCCACGCTTGTCAGACGGCCCGTGAGGAAATCCGCTAGCCCGAGACCTGTCGTGGAACCGTCGAAGATCCAGTTGCCGTTGGCGCGTGACGTCGATGTGTAATCGCCCGTCCAGTACTGCACGTTTGCGCCGAAGCCGAACTGATGGTTGCCGCGCACTATCGTCAGATCGTCGGCGACCTGGTAGGTATCGTTCAGGAACAGCGCCTTCGTGTTGGTGCCGGTATACAGTCTGAAACCGCCGGTGATCGTCAGCGACATGTAGCCAGGCAGGTAGCTGTAGATGTTGGCGCCGATGTCACGCGGCGAGAAGAACGTCGTCTGGTAGTTGTCCACCTTCGCCTTGTTCACCGCGACGTGCAACGCGTTGACGACGGTCGGATTGAACACCGTCGTCTCGCCGAAGGTGAACGAGTGCACCATGTCGCTCACGCCCGGGAAGTCGGTCTTCAGCAGGTTGTCAGAACCGCCGGAGTAGCCGGGAGGCTGGATGATTTGGGTGCCCATGTAGCGGCCGAAGAACGAATGCTTGGTGCTGAGCTGGTAGTCCACTCGCACCAGCGGCTGGCGCTCGTCTCGATCGGCTCCCACGCCGAAGTTGATCAGGCCGCACGGATCCGTCGTCGTCGGCAGCTTCTTCGCGATGTTCAGCGCCGCAGGGCTGAACGCCGTCGGGCTGACGCGGTTGTTGACGAATGGCGCCCTCAGGGGCACCTGCCGCCCCCCGTTGCAGGCCGGCGAGGCGAAGTCGGTGAAATCACCGGCGAGCATCGCCGCCGTCGGCACGTATTCGATATTCGATGTCGGCCGCTGACGCACCACCGTCCCCTGGTACGCGCCGAAGAAGAAGAGCTTGTCCTTCACGATCGGCCCACCGAATGTGCCGCCGAACTGGTTGCGCTTGAGGCCATCGTCCAGCTTCTTGCCGTCGGGTCCGACCAACGCAAACGGACTGATCGAATTGAACCGGTGATCGCGGAGGAACTCGAACACGTTGCCCGAGAACCGGTTCGTGCCCGATTTCGTCACCGCGTTCACCGCGGCGCCCGAGTGCACGCCGTTCTGCGCCGACAGTCCGCTGGTTGCCACGCGGAATTCCTGCAGCGCATCGGGAAACGGCAGCGGCAGGTTTGCGTTCTGCTGCGGGTTGTTGTGCGTCGCGCCGTCGAGCGTGTAGCCGACGCCGGTGGGCAGCCCGCCCGCGACCGAGATGTTCACTCCGCCGGGGAAGCCGCGGGCGCTGACCGTCGCCTGCTGCACCGCAGCGCCGGAGATGACGAGCAGGTCGGTGACCTGACGTCCCTGCAGCGGCAGCTCGACGATCCGTTCCTGCTCGACGACGTTGCTGATGCCCGCGCTGCGTACGTCGACCAGCGGAGCCGCCGCTTCGACGGTGATCGACTCTTCGACGGCGCCGAGGGCGAGCACCGCGTTAATCGTCGGTGTCGCGCCGACCTGCAGCACGAGGCCGGTCTGAACGTAGGTACGGAAACCCTGGAGCGAAACTTCGAGCTTGTACGGGCCGGTTGGAAGACTGGAAAGGAGATACGTCCCGTTGCTCTCCGTGACAGTGGTGCGAACGAGACCCGTTGCGGTCTGTGTAACGGTGACCGTCGCCCCCGGGAGGACGGCGCCGCTCGAATCGGTGACGCGGCCATTGAGTTCGGCCGTCGCCAACTGCGCATGCAGTGGCGTGACTGCGAGTAGAAGAATCAACGCGAACGTGCAGAGAACCCGAACGACTTGGACCATGGGCGTGTCTCTCCTGGTTGCCACAAAGCCGCCAACTGTCTGACCGGAGATTGCGCCCGGATTCTAACCAGTTAACGCCGGAAACCCAATACCGCCTGAAACGCGGATCCCTGCTTTCCTGATTCCTAGACCACCCCTGCAATCTGATAGCTGATACCTGACAGCGACGGCGTCAATCCCACTGATGCTCGATGCCGTCGCCGCGTGCCTTGTCGCCATGCATCGGCGTCACGAACCCGAGCAGGCACCCCGGCGAGCCGTCCCGAAGCAGATGGCACCGGGCCTTGATCTTGTCGCCGACCTTCACATCCTCTTTGCCCACGCCGTTGCGGAAGATGCCCTGCGGACCGGTCGCCTCGAGCGCCCAGATGGCCGGCTCACCGCCTTTCGCATCCTTGACTTCGATGTAGACCCACGAGTGCGGAAGGAGGTAATGGATTTCGGTGACCGTGCCCTCCATCTCCGTCCACTTCGTCACTTCGTAGGCGTTGTGCGAATGGTGCGCCCATGCAGGGACGGCAACGGCCAATGCGCCGACAGTTGCAAGAAGAAATCTCCGCATATCGTCTCCTTGGCGGGCCGCGAAGGCCCGCCCTACCGTCCAGCAGCCTGGCCCTGCGCGCCCTGATTCTGTCCGCCCTGATTTGCGAGCGGCGGTTTGGGATAGCCGTTCGAATACATCATGAGTCCCGAGTACTGATAGCGGACCGGTTTGTAGTTTTCGTCGAGCATCCGAAGCGAAATCTGGAACCAGTTCGCCGCAGGAGCGTTCTTCGGCACCGTCGCCTCCACGATGTAGAGACGGTTCTCGTACATGTGAATGGCGGCGTAGGTGCGCGACTCGTCGGGGTTGATGACGTGAACCTCGTGTCCCTCGATGACGTCGACGTTGTAGTGCGCCAGATGGGTCACCTTCGTGGCGCGTTCGATGATGTTCCATGTCGCCCACATCATGGCGCCGCGGACGTCCTTCACGGTCTCGTCCTGGCACGCGTCACCAATCAGATCTCGGCGCTGCTGCGGCGTGAGGCCTGGCTTGTCGGCGCCCGCCTCCTTGATGCACTGCGCGTTTCGCGTGGCATGCATCTTCGGCACATCGCGGTAGTCGACGACCGTCACTTTGTAATGGTTGCGGCCCTGATCTGCCGTGTAGACACGGGCGGGCAGCGGCGCAAGCCGATACTCGTCGGGATACGTCGTCTGCTCGACCTTCGGCTGCGCCGGCATGTTGATGCTGAAGTAATCCTGCTTGCTGACGTAGTCGAATGGCTCCTGCGCGAAAACGGGCGCGAACGTGGGAACCGATGCCATCAGGAACAGCGCCGCCGGAACAAGCGAAATTGCACGCATGATGCCCTCCGGAAACCGGTGGTGTTGGGCGCGGCTTTACGCCGCGCCACATCAGATCAATTCGTCGAGGTCAATCTTCCCTGCGCGGCCAAACGCGCGCGCGCGCATTCCAACATGATGTCCATGTAGCGATCGGCCTTGTTCTTCGCGAGCAGCAGCGGATGGCTGCCGGTCGGGTACTTCTCGCGAATCGACTGCATCAGCATCAGGCTGTTCATCAGGATGTCCGGATGGCTGCCGAGGAACGTCTCGACATTCAGCTTCTTCAACTCGTCGTTGAACACGTGCTTGAAGGCGTCGAGCGAGTCCTGTGTCGGCATCTGCGTGCCGCTCATGACCGCGACGTTGTGCGTGCGTCCGCCGAACTTCGCCGGCACTACCATTCCAATCGTTCCCGGCGTGTGACCGGGCAGGCGAATGAGTGTGACGGTCGTATCACCAAGCGTCAGCTTCTGCCCGTCCATCACGTCCGTGTCGGGCGTCAACCCAGGAGCCGCGCCGCCGCGTCCGCCGCGCTGAATGGCCGCCCAGTCCGGCATCGCCGCCAAGACCTTGGCGTGGTACTTCATCTGCAGATACGACGCACCGCCGAAGTGATCGGCGTGACCGTGACCGACCAGAATGTATTTGATCTGCGCGGGATCGAAACCGGCCTTCTGCATCTCCGGCTCGATGACCTTCATCGCATCGTCTGTGCTGTTCAGCGTGTCGAACAGGATGATGCCGGCGCTCGTCGGCACGACCCACGCCCCAACATCGTTGAAGCCAATGTAGGTGAGGTTGTCGAACAGCTTGATCGGCCCTTCCGGGACCGTGGGAAGGCGCGGGAGCCCCTGCGCCTGACGTGCGAGCGCGACGCGCTGCGGTCCGGTGTTCGTGCAGAACCACTTCGCGGTGTCCGCCATGTCGGAACCGCCGATCTTCGTCGCGGCCGCTACATGCGTCTGGACCTCTTTCGAGTTCGCAAACTGCTCGGCTGTCGGGAACGCCTCCTCTGCCGGCGCGCCGCCGGCGCGTCCGCCGCGTCCCTGTGCCTGGTCCTGCGCTGCCAATGGTGACTGCCATGCGGCCATCGCCAGTGCGACGGCGAAAACTCCGGCTAACGATGGGTTCACGTGTATCTCCGGATCTGGCGGGTCCGAAAGGACCCGCCCTACGTACGATTTATTTGCCGCCCGTTGGATCCATTGAGGCGAGATATGCCGAGATGGCGAGGATGTCCGCGTCGGTGAGGTTCGCGACGGCCGGCATCATCAGCTTCGACGTCATCCCGTTGCGGCTCCCGTCCTTGAACAGATAGAGCTGCCGCGCCAGATAAATCGGATGCGCGCCGGCGATTCGTGGCGACGCGATCCCCGTCTTGCCGATTTCCTTCAACCCGACGAGCCCAGGACCATGACAGGTGCCGCACGCGACCGTCTTTTTGTTGTCACCTGTCTCCACGAGCACCTTGCCGCGCGCGAGCGTCCCCGGTGGAACGTACGAAACGAACTTGGTGTTCGGATCGCGTAGACGCGCCTGCTGCACGTCTTCCGGAACCGTGATGATGCGGTTGCCGATCGGCTCCATGCCGCCCGCTGGATCGACGAAGCGCATCCGTCCCTGCGCGACGATGGTCTTCGGCGCCATCTCGGCCTCGACCACGCGATTGTTCTTGCGCGGCTTCTGCGCCGCAAACCAGGCTGACACCTCGGCGATCTCCTGATCCGACATTTCCTTCGCAATGCCGTTCATCCGCGCAATGTCAACGCGCGCGCCGCTCTTGAAGTCCATCATCTGCTGCTTCACGTACGTCTCGGGCATGCCCGCGACGTCGGCAGACTCCGGGTGACCGATGCCGGACATCAGGTGGCAAGACCCGCACGCGAGCGCGCCGCCATGTCCTTTGGTCACGATCGACGGAGCGGGCGGATGGTCGTTCGGCAACCAGTCGGGCGGCGCCATCAAGTTGTCGATTTCCTCGGGTGTGTAGGTCTTGTCGCTGCCAGCGAGCTTCTTCGGACCTGGATCCGGCGCCAGCGATCCCTGCTGCACCGGGAATGCCCACGCAGGTTCCTTGGGCGGCGGCGTCTTGAGCTGCTCGGGACTGACAGCCTGCTGCGCCGAGTACACGCCGGCCGACAACAACAGCAACACCCCAACGAACGCGAACTTCCGCATCTGATCCTCCCTGAATGGCGGGTCCGCCTTCGCCGGTGTTTGGTGCTCGGCCGGACCCGCCCCACGTACGTAGGGGCCGGCTTCAGCCGGCCCGCCCATCAAACCTGCGCCGTCTGATTGCCCGCACGTTGCGCAAGCGCCGCCTTCACGCGCTCAGGCGTGAACGGAACCTGGCGGATGCGGACGCCCGTCGCGTCGTAGATGGCGTTGCCGACGGCAGCCGCGACGATCGTGATCGCGGTTTCGCCGGCGCCCATCGCCTCGGAACCGGGACGGTCGATCAGCACGCTTTCGATCGTCGGCACTATCGATCCGACATACAGCGTCTTGTAGGTTGCCCAGTCGATCGACGTGATTTTCTGATCGTCCCACGTCACTTCTTCACCGAGCGCACGGCTCAAGCCCTGCAACGCGCCGCCTTCGAGCTGGTTGCGCAGTCCGTCCGGGCTCGAGATCGGGCCCGTGTCCTGCGCGACGACGATTCGCTTGGTGCGAATCGCGCCGGTGTCCTGGTTCACGTCGACTTCGGCGATGAGCGCGACATACCCGTTGTCCCCTTCGTAAAGGACGCACGCCACTCCGCGGCCGCTGGCGATGCCGCTTCGCGATGTGCCTGGCTTCGGCGACGGGCGCGTGTCCCAGGCGGCCTGCTTCGCCGCCGCGGTGATGACGTCCTTCAGACGCTGATCGCTCAGGTGCCGCAGCCGGTACTGCACCGGATCGGCCTTCACCTGCGCGGCGACTTCGTCCATGAAGCATTCCTGCGCGAACGCGTTCTGCAGGCGTGCGGGAGAACGCAGCGGCCCGGTGAGGAACGGCGACGGCACGGTATGCGTCAGCACGCGCTCGCTGGCGATGATGCCGGTCCCGTTGTTCTTGCCGCCGACGCGTCCCGCGACGTACCCGGGAACGGCGTTGTTGCCGTTATCGAAGTTCTGCGGGTCAGGCGCCTGTGCGCGAGGCTGCACCGCCTGCGGCGGGAAGCCAAGCAACAGCCCTGACGCGACGTTGCCCGGTGCGTTGTTTCCCGGACGATTGCCGAGCGTCGCGGACCACGTCTCGTAGTCCCACGCGACGATGTTGCCGTTGGCATCGACGCCGGCCTGCTGGTCGACGATGAATGGCAGGCCGTAGTTCTCCCCCCACACCATTTCGTCCTTGCGTGTCAGCTGCACGCGAACGGGTTTACCGACGGCCTGCGACAGGATTGCCGCGTCGTAGGCGACCGCGTCGGAACCATTCAACCCG
>Ga0207659_10000217_pt1 | contig 34783 bp, 36 predicted proteins | sample KBSM43metaG_FD_184330 | JGI IMG/M metagenome (GOLD analysis project Ga0207659, IMG submission 184330) | Miscanthus rhizosphere microbial communities from Kellogg Biological Station, Michigan, USA - KBS M4-3 metaG (SPAdes) (version 2) | ecosystem: Host-associated > Plants > Roots > Rhizosphere >...
GGCGGGCATGACTCAGGTCGTAACCAAGGCCCGCGCTCGCGCTGTCCTTCGCGAGCGCTTTGGGCATACCGACTTCCGCCATGGTCAGTGGGAGCCGGTACAAGCCGCTCTGTCCGGCCGCGATGCACTCGTCGTCATGCCAACGGGCAGCGGCAAATCCATCGTCTATCAGCTTCCCGCGCTGCTTCTTCCGGGACTCACCATCGTCGTGAGTCCACTCATCGCGTTGATGAAGGACCAGCAGGACAAGCTGCATGCGCACGGCGTGGACGCGCTCGCCATGCACTCGCATCTGTCCGCCGGCGAGACGCGCGAGACGGCGCGTCAGGTCGAGGAGGGCGAGGGTGAGATCCTGTATCTCACGCCGGAGCGGTTCAAGGACCGCGACTTCTTCGACCGGTTGCTCACGCGCACGGTGAGTCTCTTCGTCGTCGACGAGGCGCACTGCGTGAGTCAGTGGGGACACGACTTCCGTCCCGACTATCTCACGCTCGGCTCGGTCGTGGCGCGGCTCGGCAAGCCGCCGACTCTCGCGCTGACCGCGACGGCCACGGCGGAAGTCCGCGCCGACATCGCACGCCAGCTCGGCATGCGCGAGCCACAGGTCACGATCACCGGCTTCGCTCGCCCGAACCTGCGGTTCGAGGTGCGCCGCACGGTGAACGTCGCCAGCAAGGACGTCGAAGTGGAGCGCGTCCTCACCGAGGCGACGGGGAGCGGCATCATCTACTGCGCGACGATCAAGGAAGCCGAGCGGCTGTACGAGCAGTTCAGGCATCGCTTCCGCGTCGGGCTCTATCACGGGAAGATGGCGCCCGCGGACCGGAAGGCGTCGCAGGACGCGTTCATGGCCGACGAGATCACGGCGATGATCGCGACGAACGCGTTCGGGCTCGGCATCGACAAGCGCGACCTGCGCTTCGTGCTGCACTATCACTTCCCCGGCTCGGTCGAGGCGTACTATCAGGAAGCGGGTCGCGCTGGACGCGACGGCGAGCCGGCGACCTGCTCGATCTTCTATCGCGTCGAGGATTCGCGCGTGCAGTCGTACTTCCTCGGCGGGAAGTATCCCGACGTGGAGGAGGCGGCGAAGGTCGCGATCCTGCTCGAGCAGTATCCGCTCGGCGAGCGCGTGGAGCTCGACACGCTGGCGGAACGATCCGGGGTGGCGCGCCGCAAGGCGCGCATCGTTCTCGTCCTGCTGAAGCGGCACGGCCTCGTGCGCGAGCATCGCGGCGGCGGGTGGGAGCGATTGCAGAGCCGACTCACCACCGTCGACCTCAGCGCCGATCTCACCGACTACGAGCAGCGCCGCGTCCAGGACCGCGCGAAGCTGCAGGCGATGGTGTCGTACTGCCAGAGCGCCCAGTGCCGCACACGCTTCCTGCTGGAGTACTTCGGCGAGCCTGCGGAGCCCGACTGGGTGTGCGGCAACTGCGACGCGTGCGACACGCAGCGTGCCTACGCGGAGCGCACGCGGAGAGCCGTCGCGCTGGCCTGAGCGGCGCGAGTGCGTCGGTCCCGCACCTGATCGGGCCGCCGCGCGGCGCCGATCAGCTCGCTCTTGACTGAGGCTGCCGGTTCATAAGACATTCGTCGCGTGCGCGGCTGGCTCAGCCGTCACTGGCGCGAGCGCGCTCCAGGCGTCGCTGCAGTCGATCGCTGCCGAGGCGCGGCGCGAAATATCCTTGCCGAGCAGTTGTTCGTCAGACTCGAAGAGACGTGGAGCTCTCGGCCGAGGGTCCACGCGATGCACGGTTCCCAACGAGCAGGCGCGCCTGCTGCAGCGCGTCGTGACGCTGTGCATACGGGAATACCACAACGCCTGACCCGCACGCCCGCACGTGATTGCCCCCACTGAACGTGCACGCCGGTACGTGACCACCCGTTCCCGCACGCCAGCGTCGATCCAACGCCTCCGAATGCGACTCGGCAGGGTCCCCCTGCCGAAGCTTCGGCGCACGCTGCTCGTGCTGTACCTCCTCGTCGCCGCCGCCGACGCGACGGGGAAGGCGCTCGCGGCGAGCCCGCGCGTGAACGCGATCGCGCGAGAGCTCGTGGGTGGGCGTGCGCGCGCGCAGCTCGATCACGCCGCGCGGCCGTCGGGCAACTTCGAGATCTTCCGCGCCTCGTCGCGGCATCTGCTCGCCGGCCGGGATCTCTACGCCGAGTATCCCGCCGAGCACACGGATCGCTTCAAGTACAGCCCGACCTTCGCGCTGCTGTTCGCGCCGCTCGCGTGGATGCCCTGGCCGCTCGCGCTCTTCCTCTGGAGCGCGCTCAATGCGCTCGCCCTCTTCGTGGCGGTCGAGCGGGTGCTCCCGGGAAGGCGGGGGATGCTCGCCGTGGGCCTTCTCCTGCTCGAGGTGTTCCGCGGGATGCAGAACGCGCAGAGCAACGCGCTCGTCGCCGCGCTCATCGTGCTCGCCTTCGCGGCGCTGGAGCGACATCGCGCGTGGCGTGCCGCGCTCGCCGTCGCGCTGGGCGCGTGCGTGAAGATCTTCCCGCTCGCGGCGCTCGCCTTCGCCATTCCCCGGCGACGTGCCGTGCAGACCGGCGTCGCGGCGGGCGTGCTCGGGCTGGGGCTCGTGGTGCTGCCGCTCGCGCTGCTGTCGCCGGCCGCGCTCGTGGCGCAGTACGGCTCCTGGCGCGGCGTCGAGGCGAGCGATGCGCAGCAGCGCTGGTTCTCGATGATGGAGCTCGTGCACCGCGTCACCGGCACGACGTGGCCGAACTGGCCGCTGCAGCTCCTCGGCACCCTCGCGCTGCTGGCGCCGCTCGCCATCCGGCGCGATCGATGGGACGAGGCGCGCTTCCGGCTGTCGTACCTGTGCTCCGTGCTGCTCTACGTCGTGCTGTTCAATCACCAGGCGGAGCGCGCGAGCTACCTGATCGCGTTCACGGGCGCCACGATCTGGTTCGTGGCTGAGGCGCAGAGCCGAGCGCGCACCATGCTCTATGCGCTCGCGGCGCTCACGATCCCCGTGATGTCCACGCTGATCCCCGGCGCGTGGCTCCGCACGCCGGGGATGACGACGTGCCGGCTCGTGCTGCCGTGTCTGGCGATCTGGCTCGTGATTCAGCGGGACCTGCTGCGGCCACCGCCGCGTCCCGTGCAGGTCCCGGCCGGGTCAGACGAGCTGGGCGTCGAGCTCGAGCTGGACGTTGCCCTTCAGGGCAGTTGAGATCGGACATCCTTCCATCGCTGCCTGGGCGATCGCCTGAAACCTGGAACGATCGCCGCTGGCGGCGGCGACGCGTGTACGCAGCAGGATTCGAGTGACCTTCCACCCCGCGCCCTGCTTCTCCACCGAGCACTCCGCCGTGGTGTCGACGCTCGTCGGTTCGTAGCGCTCCTTCTCCAGCGCGAAGGAGAGGGCCATGCTGAAGCAGGCCGCTTCGGCCGCCGCGAGCAGCTCCTCCGGATTGGAGCCCGGTCCATTCTCGAATCGCGAGCTGAAGGTGTACTGGCCGGCTAGCCCGGTCTGGCCGCGGAACTCGCCCTGTCCCTTGAGACCGCCCTTCCATGTGGCGGTCGCGCTTCTGGTCGGCATCGTCTCGACTCCTCGTGCATGATGGGTGACGTGGCAGTGCACGCGGACGTGGCGCTTGACGCCCCAACACCCGCGCGGTTTATGTCCAGCCATGACGGAATCGGCCGCTGAGCTCTCGCTCCCGCCGTCCGTGGCGCGCGTCCTGAGCACGTTCCGCGCCCTCGGTCGCGAGGAGAAGATGCAAGCCTTGCTGCACTACGCGAAGAAGCTGGAGCCGGTCCCGGAGCGGTTCCTCGCTCTCGACCGCGCGACGTTCAACGTGCCCGAATGTCAGACGCACGTGGATCTGTTTCCCGAAGTGCGCGATGGCAAACTCTACTTCTATGCCGACGTCAACGTCCGGCAGTCGCCGACCGTCGCCGCCTTCCTCGCGATCCTGTTCTCGGCGATCAATGGGCATTCGCCCGAGACCACGCTCGCGATCCCGTCGGACTTCGTGCGGCATGTGATGGAAGGCATCGGCCTCGCGGGCCGCGAGGCCGGGCTGAACGCGATGACCATGCGCCTCAAGCGCCATGCGCAGCTGGCCCTCGCGAATGCTGGCGCACCTCCACACCGCGACCCGCCATGACCGCGACGACGCAGAGCTACGCCAATCACCGCCGCGTCTTCCCGCTCTATCACCTGTTCGCTCTGCCGGTCCTCCTCGCGCACGTCGTCGTCACGCTCGTCGGCGCGGTTCGTGAGCCCAGGCTCTGGACGTTCTGGATGGTCGTCGTCGCGGTCGGGCTCGTCGCCGCGGTCGTCGCGAACCGCGCGTCGACGCTCATCGTGCAGAATCGCGTCATCGGGCTCGAGATGCGGCTGCGGCTCGCCACGGTGCTTCCGGTCGAGCTGTGCCAGCGCATCCCGGAGCTCGACATCAAGCAGCTCGTCGGCCTCCGCTACGCGGGCGACGCCGAAGTGACCGGGCTCGTGGAGCGCTGCCTGCGCGGCGAGCTGACCACGGCCGACGCCGTGAAACGCGCCGTCCGCCAATGGCGTCCCGACTACGTCCGCGCCTGAGCGCGCGCATCCGCTCGCCGCTCCCGACGGTGATGGAGCGCCTGCTCAGCGCCTGGGCGTGGGTGGCGGCCGTGCTGCTCGTGCTCATCGGCTTCTTCTACGTCGCCGCCATCTGGCTCGTCACCGCGCCGTTCGATCCCGGACGCTATCAGGCGGGGCGCGCGCTGCGTCGTCTCGCCGTGTCGCACGTGGCGCTCACGCGACTCTGGCGGTTCGAGACCGAAGGCTTGCCCCCCGAGGGGCCGCGCCGGCCGTACGTCGTCGTCTCCAATCACGAGTCGTACGCCGACATCTTCCTCGTGTCCCATTTCCCGTGGGAGATGAAGTGGCTCTCGAAGCACACGATCTTCCAGATCCCGGTGATGGGATGGATGATGCGCATGGCGCTCGACGTGCCGGTGCGCCGCGGCGAGCGTGAGAGTGCCATCGCCGCGCTGGCCGAGTGCCGCGACCGCCTCGCGCGCCGCGTGAGCGTGATGATCTTCCCCGAGGGCACGCGCACCCGCACCGACGAGCTGCTGCCGTTCAAGAACGGCGCCTTCCGCCTCGCCATCGAGGCCCGCGTGCCGATCCTGCCGATCGCGATCGCCGGCACGCGCGACTGCATGGCGAAGGGCAGCTTCGCCTGGCGCCACGCGCACGCGAAGGCGCGCGTGCTCGCGCCGATCTCCACCGACGGGCTCACGCTCGCCGATGCGGCGGCACTGCGCGATCGGACGCGCGCCACGATCGACGCGGCGCGCCGTGCACTTCAGCGCGAGCTCGGCGCGGAGCCGGCGTGACACTCTCCGCGCGCGGCGGCCCGGCCGATGTCCCGCGCGACGAGGACGATCTCGAGGAACGGCTCTCTCGGCCCACCGCAGCGCTCACCGCCGTGCTCGCGTCGGTGCCCGGAGACCTGCTGGTGCTCGGTGCCGGAGGGAAGATGGGTCCGTCGCTCGCGCGCATGGCGCGGCGCGCGGATCCGTCGCGCCGCGTGGTCGCCGTGTCGCGCTGGTCGAACCGCCATGCCGCCGACGCGCTCGAGGCGCACGGCGTCGAGACGATGAGCGCAGACCTCCTGTCGCCCCGCGAGCTCGCCGCGCTGCCCGATGCGCCGAACATCGTGTTCATGGCGGGACAGAAGTTCGGCACGACCGGCGCTCCGACCGCGACCTGGGCAATGAACGCGGCCGTGCCGGCGTTCGTCGCCGAGCGCTTCGCGGGCGCGCGCACCGTGGTGTTTTCCACGGGCAACGTCTACGCCCTCACGCCGCCCGCGCGCGGCGGGTCGCGCGAGAGCGATCCGGCCGCACCGGTGGGCGAGTACGCATTCTCGTGTCTCGCGCGCGAGCGGATCTTCGGCGCGGCCGCCGTTCGTCATCACACGCCGGTCGCGATCGTGCGGCTCAACTACGCGCACGATCTCCGCTACGGCGTACTGACCGACCTCGCCCAGCGCGTGGCGCGCGGCGAGCCGATCGACCTCGCGATGGGGTACGTCAACGTCATCTGGCAGGGCGACGCGAACGCGTTCGCGCTGGCCGCGCTCGCGAAGGCCGCGACGCCCGATCCGTTCGTCGTCAACGTCGCCGGCCTGGAGACGCTCCGCGTCGCCGACCTGGCGCGCGCGCTGGGCGAGCGACTCGGCGTCGAGCCGGTGCTGGCCGGAACCGAGGGCATCGACGCGCTCCTGAGTGACGCGTCGCGCATGCGCGACCTGCTCGACCACACGCTGCTGCCGGTCGACACGCTGCTCGACTGGGTTTCGGGGTGGGTGCGCTCGGGCGGCCCGCTGCTCCACAAGCCGACGAGCTTCGAGCGCCGCGATGGCCGCTTCTGACCGCGAGCGCGCGCTGCGCGCGGCACTCGGCGCGGGAGTGGTGATCCCCGCGCACCCGCTCGCCCTCACCGCGGAGCGTCGGCTGGACGAACGCCATCAGCGCGCGCTCACGCGGTACTACCTCGATGCGGGGGCGGGCGGGATCGCGGTCGGCGTGCACACGACGCAGTTCGCCATCCGCCAGCCCGAGCACGGATTGTATCGGCCGGTGCTCGAGCTGGCGGCGGAGACAGCGCGCGCTCGACGAGACGAATCGAGCGCGCCGGTCGCACTCGTCGCCGGCGCGATCGGTCAGACCGCGCAGGCGGTGGCCGAGGCGGAGACCGCCGCGTCGCTTGGCTACGACCTGGTGCTGCTGAGTCTCGGCGCGCTGCGCGACGCGAGCGACGCGGCGTTGATCGCCCACTGTCGCGCCGTGGCCGAGGTGCTGCCGCTGTTCGGCTTCTACCTGCAGCCGGCGGTCGGCGGGCGCGTGCTCGGCTATCGCTTCTGGCGCGCCTTCGCCGAGATCGACCGCGCGTGGGCGATCAAGATCGCCCCATTCGACCGGTACCGGACGCTCGACGTCGTGCGTGCCGTGGGCGACTCCGGCCGCACCGACCTCGCGCTCTACACGGGCAACGACGACGCGATCGTCGCCGACCTCGTGACCCCGTTCCCCGTCGTCGAGGGCACCACACCGCGTCGCATCGTCGGCGGGCTGCTCGGCCAGTGGGCCGTGTGGACGCATTCGGCCGTGCGGCTGCTGGACCGCACACGCACGATGCGCGACGCGGGCAGCATCGACGCAGCGCTGCTGCGCGACGGCGCCGCGCTCACCGACGCGAACGCGGCGATCTTCGACGCCGCCAACGCCTTCGCCGGCTGCATCCCCGGGATCCACGAAGTCCTGCGCCGCCAGGGCCTGCTGCGCGGCACGTGGTGCCTCGATCCGCACGAGGAGCTGTCACGCGGACAGCGGGAGGAGATCGACCGCGTGCTGCGCGAGCATCCCCATCTCACGGATGATCGGTTCGTCGAGGAGAGGTTGGAGGGGTGGATCGGCTAGGTACGGCACTGCCGTACGACGTCGTACCACGTACGACGCCGTATTCCGGACTGGCATACCGGCCCCACGAATGCCTGGACGCCGCTCTTCAAGGGGTCAGAGTCGTTGATCCGATCAAGGGGTCAGAGTCGTTGATCCGATCAAGGGGTCAGAGTCGTTGATCCGATCAAGGGGTCAGACACCTTGAACCGAGGTGTCTGACCCCTTGGACCGCGAGTCGTCGCACCGGAGTTTCACGCTGAGGCGCCGAGGGCCACAGAGGCGCAGAGAACTTTAGCGGCAACGGCAACCGATTGACGCGGAGAACGCGGAGGGCACTTCGAGGGCGCGGAGCGCGGCGCAGCGATCTCTCCGCCGGACCCACAAAAAAATTCTTGAAGGCGTGGGTGGAGAGGAGCCGTGCGCCACGCACTGAGATCCCGACCCCGAGAGCAGTCCTCCGCGTCCTCCGCCAGGCTCCGCCCTCTCCGCGTCGATCCGTTGAACGGATCAAGGGGGTCAGAGTCGTTGATCCGATCAACGACTCTGACCCCTTGAAACCCCTTGACCCTGAATCGATCGATCAGAACGTCCTGGTCGAGCGGCGTCGGTGCATTCGTTGGGTCATTCGCGCGGGTCCAACTACGTCGTCGTACAGAATACGAAGTAGTACGGCAGTGCCCAGCTAGTTCAGCGCCAACATGCCAGCCGCCCAGCTCTTCCTCGCCGGTCGCTCGAATCCTTCGCGCAGCGAGCCCAGGTCGGTGAGGCTCGTGTCGAACACGACGCTGTTCTCGCGGATCGCACCCGAGTCGCGCAGCGCCTTGAGCTCGTGACGCTCCACCGACTGCACCTCGCCCGTGCTGTCGCGATAGAACACGCGGCCGCCGCCGACGAGCCGGGCGCCGCCGAGCTCCGGCTCGAGCGCCTGCAGCACGCGGAACAGGCCATCGATCGAGCAGCCGGAGGCACCCGCGCTGCGCTGATCCACGCCGATCACGAGCAGCCGGCCGAAGCGCCACTCGTAGGCCGAGGTCAACGGCTCGCCGTGCGCCGTCCATTGGTCCAGGTAGCCCTCGACCGCTTTCATGAGCTTCTCGGTCGCGTCCTCCGACAGGGGCCGGTCGCTGCCGAACACCCAGACACGGGCGGCGTCGGGGAGGGTTTCGAAGGGAACGAGCGGCATGGCGAAGCTCCGTGGTGAGCGGATGGACGACGCACGGCGCGCGCGGCGCGCGCGATGGTCACTGCTTAACATACTCGCGGCCGTGGTCCCGCTTCCAGAGTTCAACGCACCTTCAATGCCGAGCTTCTCGACGATCGCCCTCGCCGCTGGCGTGAGCGTCATCGCGCTGGCCGTCGCGACCCGCAACGCTCGGATCCAGGCGCTCGACGATGCGCTCGAGCGGGGCGCCGAGCGCGCCCGCCAGCGCACCCGCGTGCTGCGCGCGGCCAGCATCGGCACGCTGCCGGGCGAGCCGTACATGCATCCGACGATCGGCGCGGCGTGCGCCGCGATCGTCATCGCCGCGACGCGGGGACCGCGCGTCCCCGTGCTCGCCGCGCTCGCCACCGCGTCGCTCGGCGCCATCCTCGCACACCACGCCGTGAAGCTGGTCTACCGCCGCCCGCGCCCCGCCGGCGCGCTCGCACGCGGGAAGACCGAACCCGCCTTCCCGAGCGGCCACACCACCGATGCGACGGCCGTGCTCGTCACCGGCGCGTACCTGCTGGCGCAGCAGGGGCTCGCGACGCCGAGCGTCGTCGCCGCGGCGGCGCTGATCCTCGCTCTGTCCACGGGTGTGAGCCGCGTGCTCCTCGGGTGGCACTGGGGCACGGACGTCGTCGGGGGCTGGATCGCCGGTGTCGGCGTCGCCGCCTGCGCGTCGGGGCTCTACGAGTCGCTCGCGCGGATCTCGTAGAGCCCCGACCTCACCGCTCCGGCGTTACGGCTTCGCGCCCGTCGGGAGCTGCAGCAGCGGCGTCGCGCCCCCCGTCACCTGCGGCATCTGCCCGTTCCACTTCTTCGTCAGCTCGTACTGCACGAGGTTCGGCGTGATGCTCTGCGACAGCAGTTGGTTCGCGCGCGCCTGCGCCTCCGCTTCGGCCATGATCGCCTTGGCGCGGCCCGCCGCCTTGATCGAGTCGCCCTGCGCCTGGAAGGTGTTCTTCTGCAGCTCGTTCTGCGCCGTGAGCGCCTGCTGCTGCATCACGTTCTTCTGGTTGATCGCCTCCATCACCGCGGGCGGCGCACGTAGCTCGTTGATCGTGAACTGCTTCACCTCGAAGCCGTAGGGCTGCAGCCGCTGCGAGATCAGCGCGCGAGCACGATTCGTCGCTTCGGCTTTCTTCGGTCCGATGATGTCCGCGATCGGCTCCGTCCCCACCACTTCCTGCAGCGACTGCCGGATCGCCTGCTTCACGAAACCGTGCGTGATCTGGTCGATGTCCGTGCGGAACGTCGAGTACAGCTTCGGCGTCTGCGCCGGATCGAGCTCGAACGAGAGCGACACGTCCAGCGAGAGCGGCTGTCCTTCCACGCTGTTCACGTTGATCTCGTCGTTGCTCGCCGACCCCTCGCCGCTGGATCGCGTGAGCACGACCGTCTTCAGGAAGACGGGATATTCCTCGATCCCCGTCGCGAACGGCACGCGCGTGTGGACGCCGGGACCGAGCGGATGCGGATCGACGCCGCCGCCGGCACGATGGATCACGATCCCGACGTGGCCCGGGTTGATGTACGTGAACGTCGACGGCAGCAGGAACAGCGCGGCGACGAGGATCATCGCGCCGAAGATGATTCGCTTCAGCTTCGAACGGCCCTCCGAGCTCGGATCGAACTGCATCGAGCCGAGCCGGTCCGACATCGTGCTAGGCATTGACGATCTCCTTGTAGCAGTCAGGGCACACCCGCTCTCCGCTCGCGAGGCGTACCAGTTGGTCTTCGGTGCGGCGACCGTGGATCGCACACACCAGCTCGGCCGCCTGATCGATGCGCTTGCGATTCTGCGTCTGGCGGATCCGGACGCCCGCTGGTGTGAAGTAGATGATCAGCCAATAAAGAAGGGCGCCACCCGCCGCGATCAGCGCGACGAAAAGCACCCCTTCGACTATGATGGCACCCATTTGCTCGCTCTTCCTGGCGCGACTCGGCGCGCCGACGTTGTACCCGGCCTTACGCGACGCGTGAGGCCGCGGTTTCAATCGCGCGACCGCGTGTACGCGCGGTCACGCGCTCTCCGGATGCCCGAACAGCAGCTGCACCATCCCGACGCCGTCGGGTTTGGTGAGCACGTAGGCGTGATCACCGATCTCGAGCCGTGTGTCGCCCTTCGGCGCGATCAGCTCGCGGCCGCGCACGATCATGGTCACGGCGGCGCCCTCCGGGAAGGGGAGCTCGTGCAGCATCATGCCGGCCACCGGCAGCGCTTCGTCGATGTAGTACGACAGCAGCTCGCCGTCGAGCCGATCGAACGACTCGATCGTGAGCACCGCGTCGGGCGGCGGTGGCTCCTCCGACTCGAGCGCCAGCTTGCGCGTCAGCCACGGCACGGTGGTGCCGGGCAGGAGGGCGTTGAGCACCACGATGAAGAACACGATGTTGAACAACCGCGCCCCTCCCGGTGCACCGGCGAGCACGGGATACGTCGCGAGGATGATCGGAACCGCGCCACGCAGCCCGACCCATCCGATGTACAGCACGTCGTTGCGCGGGAAGCGAAGCGGCAGGAGGCACAGCGCCACCATCGCCGGACGGGCGACGAACGTTAGCGCCAGTCCCACGATCGTGCCCGCCCACGCCGCTTCGACGAGCTGCGACGGATTCACGAGCAGTCCGAGCACGAGGAACATCGCCACCTGGCCGAGCCACGCGAGCGAGTCGTGGATGCGCCGCAGGCCCGTGCCGTACGGAATTCGCCCCGCTCCGAGCACGACGGCGGCGACGTAGACGCCGAGGAAGCCGCTTCCGCCGATGAGCGTGGGCAGCGAGAACGCGAGCAGCGCGGTGGCCAGCGTCATCACGGAGTACAGCCCGCTCGCGGGCAGCCGCGTGCGCGCCAGCAGCCAGCGCGCGCCGGCACCGATCGCCACGCCAAGGCTTGCGCCGACGACGATCTCGACGAACAGCTCCGCCGTGGCCGCCATGATCGAGACGTGCTCGCCGAGTAGCTGGCGCGTGAGCAGCGTCGTGAGGATCACCGCGACGGGATCGTTGATCCCCGACTCCACCTCGAGCGTACCACCCACGCGATGCTTGAGCTGGATGCCGTTCGAGCGCAGCACTGCGAACACCGCCGCCGCATCGGTCGACGAGACGATGGCGCCGAGCAGGAACGACGAGCTCCAGGGGAGCGAGAGCCGGTGGGCGACGAATGCGACGCCGAACATCGTGCCGACGACGCCGACGGTCGCGAGCAGGCCGGCCGGTGCCAGCGAGCGGCGCACCGTGTCGAGAGGGGTGTTGAGCCCACCGTCGAACAGGATGAGCGCCAGCGCCGCGGAGCCCAACCGGAACGCGAACTGGTAGTCGTCGAACGCGATGCCGCCGAGCCCCTGCGAGCCCGCGACCATCCCGATCGCGAGGAAGATCAGTCCCGCCGGGATGCGCAGCCGCTGCGTGACGTGACTCACCAGCGCGCTCGTGGCGAGCAGCACCGCCACCACGGCGAAGAACGCGGCCGTGGCATAGGGCTCGTGCGGGATGCTCGACGGCTCGAGCGGCGTGCCCTGCATCATCGACACCTCGTCGCGTCCGATGGCGGCGAGGCGATGATCAGCCGCTCACCGCGCCAGCTCGAACCTTAGCGCCTCCTCCAGCGACGGATGCGCGAAGTGGAATCCGCTGCGCAGGAGCTTCTTGGGTAGCACACGCTGCCCCGCAAGGATAGTGGTGCGCGCCATCTCGCCGTAGAGCAGCTCGAGCGCGAAGCTCGGCACGGGCACGAGCGCGGGACGACCGAGCACACGTCCGAGCGTTGCCGCGAATTCCGCGTTCGTCACCGGGTTGGGGGCGACGAGGTTCACCGGCCCGTGCAGTCCGACCGTCGCGATGGCGTGCTCCATCGCGCCGAGATGGTCGTCGAGCGCGATCCAGCTCATCCACTGCTTGCCCGTGCCGATCGGCCCTCCGACGGCGAGCCGGAAATGAGGCAGCAGCCGCTCGAGCGCGCCGCCGTGGGGACTGAGCACGATCCCCGTGCGCAGCAGCACGACGCGCACCCCCGCATCCCTCGCCGCTCCGGTCGCCGACTCCCATTCGCGCGCCACCCCGGCGAGGAAGTCCGTGCCCGACGCGCTCTCCTCGTCCACCGCCTCGTCGCCACGGTCGCCGTAGAATCCCACGGCCGATCCGCTCAGGAGCACGCTCGGCTTCCGGTCCAGCGCGGCGATCGCCCGGGCGAGCAGCTCCGTCCCCCGCACGCGGCTCTCGCGGATCGCTTCGCGCCGCGCGCCCGTCCAGCGCTGGGCGATCGGCTCGCCGGCGAGATTCACCACCGCCTCGGCGCCTTCGAGATCCCGCGGCTCGAGCGTCCCGCGCATCGGATCCCAGACGATGTCGTCCGGGGTGGCCCGACGCGGCGACCGCACCAGCCGTCGCACCCGCTTCCCACTCAGGCGCAGCCGGGCGACCAGGGCCCCGCCGATCATTCCGGACGCGCCGGTGATGGCGATGAAGGGGGAGCTCGCGGTGGACGGCGGATCGATCGGCATGGCTCGGCGGCGGCGGTCGCGGCACGCCGGGCCGATGGTCGGCCGGCGGACGTTCGGAGTCAGAACGTCCCACCGGCATGAGGCGTTCCGTTACAGCTCGCGGCTCATCAGGATGCGGCGCGCGATCTCGTCGACCACCGCATCGCTGCGATAGGCGTCGTCGGCGACGCGGCGCCGGATCTCGCGCACGCGCTCGCTCCGCGACTCGTGCCGTGCGGGCTGAAACTGCGCCGCGCCCGGCTGATCGCCGCGTGCGATGCCGTCGTTTCCGGATCGTGGGTCCATGGCTCCTCCTGAATCTGAGTATCGGCCGGCCGGCTCTCCGCTTGAGCCCAGCCGTCATCCGCCTGCAGTCTCGGCACTGGTTCGGGCGCCGAGCTCGTCGGGGACGTTCTGTCGCAGTGCCGTTGCGAGCCTTTACATCGACACGTCTCGACTGTATTCCTCGCCTCCGTCTTCAGGTCGCACGCCCCACGCCGGCACATGGCCACCATTCTTTACGTGGACGATGAGCCCGCGATCGGGCTCATTCTCGAGGATACGCTCGAGCGGGCCGGCCATACGACCGTCGGCGCGCACAGCGTCCCCGAAGCGCTCCAGGCGCTCGCGAAGGGGCACGTCGACCTGATCATCTCGGACTACCGGATGCCAGGCCTGACGGGGCTCGAGTTCCTCGAGCTGCTGCAGCAGGAGGGCTACGACGTCCCGCTGATCATGCTCACCGGCTACGCGACGATCGAGCACGCCGTCGCGGCGATCAAGGCCGGCGCGGTGGACTACATCACCAAGCCCGTGAGGCCGGAGCAGCTCGAGCTGTCCGTGGCTCAGGCGCTCGAGGTCGTGCGACTCCGCCGCGAGAACGACACCCTGCGCCGCGAGGTGATGGAGCTCCGCAGCGAGCGCGCGATCATCGGCGAGAGCGTCCAGATCCAGCGGCTGCTCCAGACCGTGACGACCGCCGCCCCGACTCGCGCCACGGTCCTCCTCGAGGGCGAATCGGGAACGGGCAAGGAGCTCTTCGCGCGCGCCATCCATGACGCGAGCGACCGGCGCGATCGTCCGTTCATCAAGCTGAATTGCGCGGCACTCCCCGAAGGACTCGTCGAGAGCGCGCTGTTCGGTCACGAGAAAGGAGCGTTCACCGGAGCGATCAAGCGCGTCGAGGGCGCATTCGAGCGCGCGCACCTCGGTACGCTCCTGCTCGACGAGGTCAGCGAGATGCGACTCGACCTGCAGGCGAAGCTGCTGCGCGTGCTGCAGGAGCAGGAGTTCGAGCGCGTCGGCGGCTCCAGCCCGATCAAGGTCGACGTCCGCATCATCGCGACGACGAACCGGAACCTCGCGACCTTCGCCGAGCAGGGGCACTTCCGGCAGGATCTCTTCTTCCGCCTGAGCGTGCTCCCGATCTCGCTGCCGCCGCTGCGCGAGCGTCAGGGCGACATTCCCCTCCTGGCGCAGCGCTTCGCCGTCCGCATCGCGAACGAGATCGGCAAGGAGATCCGCGGGCTGGCGCCGGAGACGGTCGAGATGCTCCAGCGCTACGAGTGGCCCGGCAACGTCCGCGAGCTTCAGCACGCCGTGGAGCGCGCCGTGATTCTGGCGACCGACCCGGTGCTGCAACCCTCCGCGTTCGAGGCCCAGCGCTTCGGCCTGAGCCTGCGTGGCACCGGGCCGGTCCCGGCGCGCAGCCGTTCGGCCATCTCCCCGGCAGGGCTCGCCGGCGTCCCCGCCACGCCGGAGGGCGCACTCGTGCTCACCTCGCTGGACGTGGCCGACGCGGAATCGCGTCTGATCGAGCGGGCCCTCGCGGTGAGCGGCGGGAACCGGACCCGGGCCGCCGAGCTGCTCGGGATCAGCGTACGAACGCTCCGGAACAAGCTGAACGGTCCCGCCCGCGGCAGCGCCGTGCGCTGACCTCCCTGCGACGATGGGACGAGACTTCCCCCTCCGACTCGGCAGATATTGCCGAGGCGGCAATTCCTGCCGGTCGTAACGGTTCTGGCCGGTTAGGACTTCGGGCAGACGTCGGGAGCCGCAAGTCGCCCCGTTAGTCGCTCGGCCACAAGCAGTTGGGCGATTCGCGGCGGGCCGGATTCCACTCGGAATCCGGCCCTTTTCCGTGCCCGTTCCCGTGGCCTCCGGCCTGCTTTACTGGGCTCCCCCAAGCGGCCGCGACCTGCTACACCGCTGTTCCCTCCCCAGTCGCCGACAGCCGCCCATGTGATCTCCTCTCCGCCCCGATCACGGAGTCGTCCGTGGATTCTCGTACGCCCTCGTCCATCGCTGCAGTTGCGAACTATGCGGTCCGGGACGCCCTCCTCCTCGAACACCTCAACCTCGTCCATCACGTCGCCCGGCAGCTCTCCAAGAGCCTGGCCGTGGAGGCGGATCTCGATGAGTTGGTGAGCGCCGGCACGATCGGGCTCATGAGCGCGGTGAAGAGCTTCGATGCGCGGCGAGGGCTCGCGTTCAGCACGTTCGCGGTGCCGCGGATCCGCGGCGCGATCCTCGACGAGCTTCGCCGCCAGGATCACGTGCCGCGCTCCGTGCGCCGGAAGGCTCGCGACATCGCCCGGGCGCGTGAGGTGCTCATGCGAGCGCTCGGGCGCATGCCCGAGGACTCGGAGATGGCCCACCAGCTGGGCACCGACGTACAGACGCTGTGGCGCTGGCTGGCGGAAGTGGAGGGCTCGGTTCACGTCTCGCTCACGGCGACGCCGGGTGACGACGGCGCCACGGTCCCCACGCGCGCGGAGTTCCTCAGCAACGACGAGGAGTCGGCCGACGAGCGGCTCTCGCGCGAGGACGAGGTCGCGCTCATGCGGGAGGCGATCCTGCGGCTGAACGATCAGGAGCGCACCGTGCTCTCGCTCTACTACTTCGAGGAGCTCAAGTCGGCGGAGATCGCCGACGTGCTCGGCATCAGCGAGTCCCGGGTGTCGCAGATCCGCTCGAAGGCGCTGGGCCGGCTCCGCACCGACCTCGCGCCGATGCGCGCGATCGCGTAGCGCGCGAGCGCCGCTATCCCGTCGGTGATTCGCCGCGACCCTCTCGTTCGCGCCGGCGAAGCTCGCGCAGCGACGGGAGGGTGAGCACCAGCTCGTCGTTCGTCCGCACCACCACACCGCCGCACCGCGCCGCGAGCGCGACGAGATCGTCCGACGGCGCCTCGCGCGACGAGACGCGCACGGAGACCGTCGCGTCGTCTCCACTCACCCGGATGGTCGCGTCGATGCCCCCGCGCTCGGACCGTGCGTCGCCCTTGGCGGCATGCACGAGCATCACCATGGTGCGGATGAGCGCCCACCGAGGCGCGCGCACGACGGCGGGCGCTCCCTCGAACGTCAGGGCGACGTGTCCGCCGCGAAGCTGCGGGTGATGCTCGTGCAGCCGGATCGCGTCGTCGAGCACGTCGCGCAGCTCGAGCGATTCGGCCCCCGCCTTCCGCTGCGGGAGGAGGGCGAAGAGCGCGTTCACCCGATGCAGGTGCGCGATCTCCTCCGGCAGCACGGTCAGCGGATCCTCTTCCTCGTCGCCGAGCCTTGCCAGCTCCACGGATGCGCTGAGCGAGGCGACGCGGTTGTTCAGCGCGTGGACCAGTCCCTTGAGCAGCTCCTCGGAGATGGTGCGCCAATCCTCGCCGACCGGGGCGTCTGCGGAGTGCGGCGCCGGCAGTGGAGAAGTCATGAAGGTCGGGGGAGGTGCGACTCGCGTGTCATGAAGTCGACGGACCGTGATCGACGGGAATAAGCAGACTGGCGACGCCGTCTGCCAAACGTGGTCCATCGATCGTCATCATCGATGGATGGGCCGCTTCGTGCAGGCGTGAGCGGGATCATGTAGTGCGTGCCGGCCGCTGACCAAACTGGACTTTGCAACGTTTCACGTGTAGGTGGACACACCGGCTCGGCACCAGCGTCACCTCAAACTCGCCCAGACATGATTACCCCTGCGCTCGCCTTCCTGATCGCCCTCACTGGCCCGGCTGACACGGCCCGTGTCGTGCCCGATAGCGTGCCCGTGACGATCCCGTCGCGGCTGGTGCTGCCCGTCTCGCTGCAGCTCGAGGCGGACACCACACCGCGCCGTCGCCGGAAGGCGATCGAGGTGAGCGACTGGTACGAGCGCCGCCTCAGGATCCACCGCTACGGCGCGTACGCGACGATCCCGCTGTTCGTGTTCCAGGCAGCGGCGGGCAACGAGCTGTATCAGAAGGGGAGCGGTGCGGACAGTTGGGCGAAGAACGGACATCGCATCGGCGCGACCGGGCTGGCGACCGTGTTCGGCGTCAACACCGTGACCGGCCTGTGGAATCTCTGGGACTCGCGCTCGGCCCCACAGGGGCGTACGCGCCGTACGATCCACACGTTGCTGATGCTCGCGTCGGACGCCGGCTTCGCCTACGCCGGCATCAAGCTGTCCGAGGACGCCGAGGAGAGCGCCGAGGCGCGCCGCAAACATCGCAACACGGCGTACGCCTCGATGGGCGTCGCCGTCACCGGCGCCGGGATGATGCTCCTGTGGCGCGACTGACCCGATGATCCTGCTCGCTCAGCTCACCGCCACCGAAGGCTCGAGCGCGCTCGCGCGTCTCGTCGAGCCATGGAACTCCCTGTACAGCGACTCGAAGGTCGTCTCGTCCGCGGTGGTGTTCCTGCACCTGCTGCCGCTGCTCGTGGCCGGAGGCGCTGCGCTCACGGCCGACCGGGCGACCCTCCGGGCCGCGCGCGGGAGCGCCGATGATCGCGCGCGGCAGCTCCGCGAGCTCGCGCGGGTGCATGCGGTGGTGCTCGGCGGACTCGCACTCTCGTTCGTGAGCGGGGTATTGCTATTCCTCTCCGACGTGGACGAGTACCTCGGTTCACCGGTGTTCTGGGTAAAGCTGGGATTCGTCGGGCTGCTCTTGCTCAACGGATTCATGATGACTCGAACGGAGAAGGCGCTCGCTTCGGGAGGGAACGAGTCGGCGCTGTGGGCCAGGCTTCGCACGATCTCGGTGATGAGCCTGATCCTCTGGACCACCACGACGCTCGTCGGCGTCGTGCTCATGAGCTACGCATAGACTGGAGTTCGAGATGACGGATATCGACCCGAGCGCGTCGAGCGACGGCTGCGCCGGATGCACCTTGCACAGCCGGCGCGACTTCCTGCTCGACGCGCTGCGCGCCAGCGCGGCCGCGCTGGCGGCGATCGGCATGGCGCCGGCCGGTGCGGACGCGATGCCGCTGCGCTGGATCAGCGCGATCGCGACGAAGGGCGGGGAGCACACCTATCCCATTCCCGCCGCGGACGGCGTGCAGATCGATAAGGACAACGAGGTGATCCTCGCCCGCTCTGGCAAGTCGGTGTACGCGTTCGCCCTCGCCTGCCCGCATCAGAACACGGCGCTGCGGTGGGACGCGGGCAACAACCGCTTCCAGTGCCCGAAGCACAAGTCGAAGTACCGCCCCGACGGCACGTTCATCGAGGGCCGCGCGACGCGAAGCATGGACCGCTATGCCGTGCGGCTCGTCGGCAGCTCGGTGGCTGTCGACGTGGACAAGCTGTACCAGGAGGACACCGATCTGACGCAGTGGCAGCACGCGGTCGTGTCGCTCCCCTGATCGTCGTTCACCCGTTCCCCTCTCCCCCTGCCGACCATGAGCTGCGAGGATTGCCTCAGCCGCCGCGCGTTCCTGACCAAGAGCACGCTCGCCGTGGCGGGCGTGGCCGCGCTGACCGCCGGATGCGGTGACGGACAGATTGGTGGCTCCGGCGCGACGGGGCCCCTGCCCAGCGGATTGACGCTCAAGGTGTCGACCGTGCCGGCGCTCGCGACCGTCGGCGTGCTCGCCTACGTGCCGGCGGACTCGCGCGTGGCGGTCAAGCGCACCGGCCCGACGACCTTCCTCGCCCTGTCGACGACGTGCACGCACGAGGGGACGCATCTCGACATCGTGAACGGCTCGCTGTCGTTCGAGTGCCCGAACCACGGTTCCCGGTTCGACTCCGACGGGAACGTGACGCGGGGCCCGAACGCCGCCGGCACGGTCACCAAGCTGCCGATCCTCACGACGAGCTACAGCGCCACGACGGACATCCTCACGATCGGTTAGTCCGGCGGGCTGGCCGATCGACGACGCCGGCGGCGACAGCGCTGCCGGCGTCGTATTTTCCGCTCCATGCTGATCGGCATCGCAGGGATGGTGGGCTCGGGCAAGAGCACGCTGACGCGCGCGCTCGCGACGCGGTTCGGCCTTCAGCACGCGTTGGAGAGCGTGGACGAGCACAATCCGTGGCTCGAGCGCTTCTACGCCGGAGGCGTCGACGCGATGCGCGCCACGGCCCTCAACCTTCAGCTGCACTTTCTCGCCACACGGTTCGAGAGCATGCGCCGCATCCGTGGCGCCGGCGGTAGCTGGGTGCTCGATCGCACCTGGTACGAGGACGCCGAGATCTTCGCGCGCGGGCACTACGACGAAGGATTGATGTCCGACGTCGAGTGGGAGCTGTACCGACGGCTGTACGTCGAGCTGCTGCACTCTCCCGCTGCGCGCCCGCCGCGGCTCCTCGTCTACCTGCACGCGCCGCTCGCGACGATCGTGGAGCGCATCCGTTCGCGCGGTCGTGCCAAGGAGCGCGAGACGCCGGATGAGTACTGGGCGGCGCTGCACGCGCGCTACGAGCGCTGGATCGCGCGGTTCCGCGGCTGCCCGGTGCTGCGCCTCGACGTGCGCGAGTACGATCTGGTCGCCGATCCCGCGGCGATCGAGACCATCGCCGCGCAGGTGCGGGCGCGGCTCGAGCCCGAGCTTCCGCAGACGGAGCTGTTTCCGGGGGCGCTGGGGCGGCCGCCGGCCGCGGTGGCACGATAGACAGTCGAGGTTCCGGCGGACGCGCGCCACTCGATCACACCCTCGGCGTTCCCGTTTGCCGGCGTGAACCGTCCTATCGTCGAACCGTCCCGCGGACCCGGCACACCCGGGCCGCAGCCGGGTACGACCAGCCGTCGCGCACCACTCCCACCATGCCCACCCTCCCCCTTCCTCGCCTTCTCGCCGTCCTCGCGTCGCTCGCGCTGCTCGGCGCCTGCCGCGACCGGGCGGGCACCGACGGCACGTCCAGTCTCGATTCGGCGTTCGCGCGCGACATCGAGCTGGCCCAGCGCCAGGCGCCGCCGCAGACCGTGTTCAACGATGCGCCGATCGGCGGATCCGCGGCCGCGGCACCGGAGGCGTCCGCGCCCGCTCCGACGCCCGCGCGCGCACCCAGGCCCACGCCGACGCCGCGCCGTGAATCGCCGCGCGCGCCGGTGATGCGCACCCCGCGGCCGACCACTCCCGCGCCGGCGCCCGTCGAGCGCGCGCCCGACGCACCTGCGCCCGCCCCCGCCGGGCCGGTCATCGGTGCCGGCGCGCGCGTCGGCATGACGATGAACGATCGCACCTGCACCACCGCGCTCGCGGGCGACAAGTTCACCGCCACCGTCTCTTCGGAAACCGTCGGCACCAATGGCGCGATCATCCCTGCCGGCGCGACCGTGGTGCTCGAAGTGACGTCGGTGGACCATGCCGACCCGGTCGAGGCGAGCCGCATCCACTTCCACGTCCGCGCGATCGACGTCGATGGCAAGCTCTATCCCGCCGAAGGGGAGCTCACGACGCTCAGCCAGATGGAGACCGAGCGCATGTCCGGCGGCAGCGACCGCACCAAGGTCGTGGGCGGCGCCGTGGCGGGCGCGGTGCTCGGGCGCATCTTCGGAGGGGGCGCCAAGGGCACGGTGATCGGAGCGGCGGCGGGCGCGGCGGCCGGCACGGCTGCGGCCAGGCGCTCGCAGACCTCGCGAGCCTGTCTCGCTGCGGGGAGCTCGCTCCAGCTCACGCTGTCGCGCGATATCGTCATGCGCCGTAACGGGAGCATCTGACGGCGCTGCGGAGGTTCCGCGTCGCGATGCTCGGAAGGGCCGAACATCAGCGGGGCGTGGCACGCCGTGCCACGCCCCGCTGATGCTTTCGCTCAACCGCCCCCGCCCCCCGGATCGTTTACGATCTTCGGATCGGGACTCGTGTAGCTCGTGCCATTGAGCTCCACCGTGACGAAGTAGTCGTACGCAGTCTTCGCCGGGTCCTTGAATTGATCGTCGATGTGGAGTGAGCTGCCGTTCCCATGAACGGACGACGAGAACTCGTCCAACACGTCGTTCTTGACGTCACCGCTCGTGAACTTCCAGTTCGCGGATCCTGGACTTCGATTGAGAATGACCTTGCCCGCGGCCGTCATCTTCACTTCGTCCGGGGCGAACGTGAACTGCGGGTTCGCACCTGGGTTGAACGTCACCGACACGGTTTGATCCGGCACCAGAGACTCCTCGTTGAGGGAAGGGAGAGACGTCGGACGGCGCCTGCCTTGCTATTGCTGCGGATCGGCCGTGCGTCCTCCACACGGCCCAGGCTCGCCAGCACGGTCGCCGTCAGCACGCGGAGCTCGGCGACGCCCGTAGCGCGGGTGACGGAATTGACGGCGGCGAGCGCACCGCTCCATGCGCGTTGCGCATCGGCCTCGGCGTCGTGCGCGCGGCCCGCGGCGGTGGAGCGCATAGCTCGACAGCGACAGAGTTCTCGCGAGCGCGGCCTGCCACACGGCATTGTTCGGCAAGGTCGAACCCACCAGCGGGCGTGGCCCATTCGCTACGCCCGCTGGTGGGTGTCACTCGAATCGCCGATGCCCTCGCTCACGGCGGATCGTTCACGATGTGTGGATCGGGACTCGTGTACTCCATGGTACCGAGCTTCACCGTGACGTTGTATGAGTAGGCCTCGAGATCCGGGTCTTTTAGCGCATCATCGATGTGAAGGGTCTTCCCGTCCCCCGGAACGGACGACGAGAACTGCTGGAACGTGTCGTCCTTGACCTTGGCGGTCACGAACTTCCACGCCGGCGGCGGCGAGCCCGGCGGCGAGTCCTGAATCAGAATGACTGTTTTGGGACCGCCCTTCACTCGCACGCTGTTGGGTTTGAATGTGAACTGCGGCGCCGCACCTGGATCGAAGGTCACCTTCACGGGGCCGGCGGGCGGGTAAGCGGTTGGGTCGGAGGGCGGGGGACTCGATGTAGTTTCCACTAGACGGTCCTCGGGGAGGAGAAGGAAGAGACGACAGGAAACGCGGACGGCGCCTGCTTTCCTACTGCTGCGTCAACAATCCTGCGGCCCGCATGCGCGCGATCCAGCGCGGGCGGCGGTATCCCTGCTGCTCGAGTTTCCGCACGATCGGCCGTGCGTCCTCCACACGGCCCAGGCTCGCGAGCGCGGTCGCGTTCAGCACGCGGAGCTCGGCGACGCCCGTGGCACGGCCGACGGAATCGGCGGCGCCGAGTGCATCGGTCCATGCGCGCCGCGCCGCGGCGGAGTCGCCCATGCGCTGCGCCGCGTCGCCGAGGGCGAGATAGGCGTACCCGAGGGTGAGACGCGCGGTCTGATCGGCACGGCGCTTCGCCAGCACGGAATCCACGATCGAGATGGCACGACGCGCATCGGCCTCGGCGTCGCGCGCACGCCCCGCGGCGGTGAGTGCGGAGCTCGACTGGATCAGCGTTCTCGCGAGCTCGGTCTGCCACACGGTGTTCTTCGGCGTCGTGGCTAGCTGAGGATCGAGCAGCGCGCGGCTCGCCGCCATCGCGCTGATGGCCTCCGCCGTACTTCCGCGCTCGAGCGCGATCGTCCCGACGACGCGATGCGCCGTCCCGAGAAAGCGCCGCTTGTCCGGGCTGCTGGTATCGGCTGTCGCGAGCGACGCGTACAGATCGCGCGACGCGCTGGCTTCGCGTGCGGCGTCATCGGTCTTGCCGAGCGTCATGTCCAGCTCTGCGAGGAACGAGTAGGCCGCCGCGAGTCGCTGCTTGTACACCCGATTCGGTGGATCGAGCACGACGAGGCGCTGCTTCAGCGCGAGCTCCGCGCGGTGTGACGTGTGCGCACCGGCGAAATCGCCGAGCTTGCGCTGCACGTTCGCCGCGGAGTTGTAGCTGTCGGCGAGATCCATCCGCCAGTCGAGCTTCGTCGAATCACGCCGCACCACGTCTTCCCCGCTCCGAATCGCCTCGCGGAACGCTGCCAGCGCGCCGGGGAGATCGCCCTTGGACTCCTTCACCGATCCGATGTTGCTGCTCGCCTGTCCAAGCTCGTTGTGGAACCGCACGCTGTCCGGCGCGCTGGCGACGAGGGCCTTGGTGATGGCGAGATACGGCTCGAAATGGGCGAGCGCGGAATCCAGGTCGTTGCTGCGCCAGTGGATGTAGCCGACCCAGAAATGGCTCGCGCCGAGACCGATCTGCCACTCGCTGTTCGACGAGTCGCGTGCGACGAGCGCGGAGACCTCTGCGAGTGACTGACGAAAGAGCGGCATTGCGCCCGCGTAGTCGCCCCGCTCCACGTGCACCTGGCCGAGCTGGCCAAGTGCCTGAGAGCGACGGAACAGCTCCTTGTCGCTCAGGTCGCGCTCCGGAACGGCCGCGAAATAACCCTCCGCAGCCTTCCCCACCTGCTCGAGGACGTCGGTTCCGCCGATCGCCTTCATTCGGGTCAGGAGATCGCCGAGCATGAAGCCGATCAGCTCTTCCGCCTGCGTCTGGCGCTGCACCGCGACGGCACGAGCGCGCGAGACGCGCCGCGCCTGCACGGCGATCGCCGCCGCGCCGCCGACGATGAGCAGTGCCGTCGTCGCGGCGAAGGCGACGGCGAGGCGGTGCCGCCGGATGAATTTGCGCGCCTGGTAGGTGCGGCTGGGCGGGCTCGCCGACACCGGCCGGTTCGCGAGGTGTCGCTCGATGTCCGTCACGAGCTCGGTGGCCGTCTGGTACCGCCGATCGCGCTCCTTCTCCAGTGCCTTGAGGGTGATCCAATCGAGATCGCCGGCGAGTGCACGAACGAAGTCGTGCACGTCGAGGCCGCACCGCGCGGCCAGCATCGCTTGCAGCTCGGGGGCGAGCGCGCGGACGCGGACGCTCGGAGCCATGGAGTCGATCCGGACGTGGTGCTCGAGTATCCGCAGCGCCGGCATCGTGGTATCGAACGGCAGGATGCCGGCGAGGAGCTCGTAGAGGACGACGCCGAGCGAGTAGATGTCGGAGCGCGTGTCGACGTCGAGGCTCGAGCCGCGCGCCTGCTCGGGACTCATGTACGCCGGCGTGCCCACGCTGATGCCGGGCAGCGTGAGGCGCGCACCGCCGTCGCCCTGGGTCGCCTTCGCGATTCCGAAGTCGATCACCTTGCAGACCGGCGCGTTGTCGATCGTCGTGACGAGGACGTTCGACGGCTTGACGTCCCGATGGATGATGCCCTTCTGATGGGCGTGCTGGATCGCGCGACACACCTGCTCGAAGAGCGTCAGCCGCTCGTTGATCGGCAGCACGTGGCTGTTCGCGTACTCCCCGAGCGGAATGCCCGTGACCCGCTCCATGACGAAGTACGGCCAGCCGTTCTCCGTGATGCCGGCGTCGAAGACTTTCGTGATGTTCGGGTGGTCCAGCACCGCCAGCGCCTGGCGCTCGGCGTTGAAGCGCGCGACGACCAGGTCGGAGTCGTCGGTCGTGCGAAGAACCTTGATCGCCACCTCGCGGCGGATCGGTTCGACCTGCTCCGCCAGGTAGACGACGCCCATCCCGCCCGTGCCGAGCACGCCGAGAATGCGATACGGACCGATCCTCGATGGGCGGTCGACGAGATCCACCGAGGTCCCCAGCGACAACCCAGGTGTAGTAGCCAGGCTTTCGTCCCCCATCCATCCCTGCTTGCGAGCGAGTCGAAGTAATAGGCCCGCCCCCACTCGCCAGCGCAAGGCGTGATCCGGGTCACACGCGCCCCTCCCCGACGGACGGCCATTAACGTCCGCCTCGCCGTCACGTCTCCTCGGTGAACGGCGCGTGGGCCCCGCGTCGAGGTGCGATGTAGACCACTCGATTCCTTCATCTGGAGACGCTCCATGTCCACGCTCAAGTCCCTTCTCTTCGGCGCCGTCGCGGTCCTCGGCGGAGCCGGCACCCTCTCCGCCCAGGCCGCGCATCCGCGCGGCGAAGTGCGCCAGGACCGCCACGAGGTCAGGTCCGACCGGCGCGAGGTGCGCCAGGACCGACGCGAGGTCGTCGGCGACCGGAAGGAGATCGCGCACGACCGTCACGCCATCGCCGGCGCCAGGGCCGCGGGCGACAGCGCCGCGGTGATCGCGGGCCGCCACGAGCTGAAGAAGGACGCGCGCGAGCTGAAGCAGGACCGCCGCGACCTCGCCGGCGACAAGCGGGACGCGCGGCAGGACCGCCGCGACCGGCGTCGCGACGCCCGCGACGCCCGCCAGCAGAAGGCAGGCAGCTGAGCGACGGGACATAACGCCCCCGCGACGTCAGGCCTGACGTCGCGGGGGCGTTCCCGTTTTGTCCGGTTGGACTTACGCGCGCCCCGTCGTCGCGCATACTCTACACGCGATGACGACCGACACGCCCGACGAGACCAATCCGTCGCCTCCCCCCGCGCGGTCGGGAGAGGCGCCGGTCGTGGCGTCCGACTCCGAGGAGCAGCCGCTGGCCACGAGCCAGCTCGGTTCGGGAGGGCTGGCGCAGCAGACGACCAGCGAGACCCAACCGGCGGTCGCCGTGCTCAAGGTGTGCCCGCACTGCGGCACCGAGTACGAGACCGCCGCCCGCTTCTGCCCCGCCGACGGCACGGCGCTACGCCCCAAGGGGTCGGACTCGCTCATCGGCAGCGTGCTCGCCGAGCGGTATCACATCCTCAAGCGCATCGGCGAGGGCGGCATGGGCCGCGTCTACCTCGGCGAGCACGTGAAGATGAATCGCCAGTGCGCCATCAAGGTGATGAGCCCCGCGCTGGTGAACGACGCGGAGTCGGCGTCGCGGTTCGCGCGCGAGGCGTCGAGCGCGGCTCGGATCATCCACCCGAACGTCGCCGCGGTGTTCGACTACGGCGAGAGCGACGGGCTGGTCTACCTCGTGATGGAGTACGTGGACGGCGAGCCGCTCTCGCGGATGCTCGCCCGCGAGGCGCCCTTCGCGCTCGAGCGCGCAGTGGAGATCGCGCGGCAGATCGCCGACGGCCTCGGCGCGGCGCACGAGCTCGGCATCGTCCACCGCGACCTCAAGCCGGACAACATCCTCGTCACGCGGAGCAAGAGCGGGCGCGAGGTGGCGAAGGTCGTCGACTTCGGGATCGCCAAGGCCATGCAGGAGGGCGCGGGCGAGGCGCTGACACGGACGGGACTCGTCATCGGCACCCCGGAGTTCATGAGCCCCGAGCAGCTGCTCGGCGATCCGATCGACGCGCGCAGCGATCTCTATGCGCTCGGCTGCATCCTGCACCTCATGCTCACCGCCGCGCCGGCGTTCGACGCGCCGACGCGCGAGCAGATGATCAAGCGCCGGCTGTCGGAGAACCCGCCGCACGCGCAGGAGCTCGACCCCGGGATCCCCGACTCGATCGATCGCGTGATCGTGAAGCTGCTCGCGCGAACGCCGGACGAGCGCTACGGCTCGGCCGCCGAGGTACGCGACGCGCTGAGCGGCGCGCACGCGCGCCGGCTGAGCAGCGACGGCACGCCGCTGCCGCGCAAGGAGACGCCGCGCAGCGCGCAGACGATCGTGTTCGGCGCGGCGTCTCAGGACGAAGCGACCGCGGCGAGGGCCGCGGCGCGAGCCGCGGTGCTGAAGACGCCCCGCCGCGCGCCGACGGCGCCCGACCGCAAGCGCCGCGTGTGGCCGTGGGTGCTCGGCGTGATCGCGATCGCGGCGATCGTCTGGAGCTCCTACGCGCGCGTGTCGCGCGAGGGCCGTGAGCAGCGTTACGCGCAGGCGCAGCGCGACAGCGCGCGGCGCGCGGACAGCGTTCGCAAGGTGGACAGCGCGCGCGCCGACAGCGTGAACTCCGCGGCACTCGTCGGCGGCATGGTCGATTCCGGCAAGACAGCGGAGCAGGCACGAAAGGACAGCCTCGCGAAGATCGCGAACGACCTGCGCGCCGGCGTCGTCGCGGCGATCACGCGCTACACGAACGCCATCCAGCGCGGAGATCTGGCGGCAGCGCGCGCGGAGTTTCCCCGGGTGCCCGAGGATGAGCTCAAGCGCTGGCAGAGCGCGCTCGACAAGTACGAGCTCAAGCTGCGTGTGGAGCGACCGGGCAAGATCATCCTGAGCGATCGCGACCTCTTCGCCGACGCCGACGTCGCGCTCATCGTGCAATACGTCGACCGCACGACCAAGGAAGTGATCTCGACCAACCGGCTGCCGCGACACGCCACGCTGTCCAAGCAGCGGCAGCGCTGGCAGCTCGAGGTGTTCAGGTAGCGCGGAGGCGCGCTACTGCTTCTTCCCGAGTTTCGCGCGCAGGTCGTTGGCCAGCGAGTCGAGCTGCGCCGAGTCGTAGCCGACGTCGGGCTCCTGGCCGTGCGTGAAGCGCGCTTCCGAGCGTAGCTGCAGCGCGTGCCACTCGTCGACGAATCGCGCCACGAAGCGGGTACGGTAGCGCGGGTCGGGCACTCCCTCGCGGATCAGGCTCGCCTGCCAGGTGGTCATCGCGAAGCCGGCGCGGGGATCGACGACGTCCACCACGTACCGTTGCGCCAGGGCGTCGGTCAGGCTGCGCATCGCCGTCTGCCGCGACAGCCCGTCTCGCACGTCGATGCTGCGCATCGCGGGAGCGTCCGCCGTGGTTCGGACGAAGCTCGCCGGCGCGAGCCCACTGCCGGGCGTGACCGCCCGCGCCGCGCTCTCCACGGGCGCCGTCTTGCCGGACGACGCGCACGCAACGAGTGCGCTGGCGAGCAGAAGCGGGGGGAGTCGCATGCCCCAATATACACCGCCAATGAGAATGGGCAGCCGTCCTCGGCTGCCCATCCGTCATCCGGCCTGGCCCGCTCGCGGCGGGAGATCGGTCACTGCTTGCAGGTCCCCTTCGGGTCCGGCTTCGGCTTGTCGACCACGATGCGGTGATCGAGGTTGGCGATCCGGAGCGCCGAGTCGTGGACCAGCGTCGCGACCTGTGCCATGCGGGTGTAGTCGATGTACTGTGGCTCGTCGGTCACCTGGTGGTAGTCCGAGTGGCCGCCGGTCGTGAAGAACACCACCGGGATGCCGTACCGGGCGTACTCGTAGTGGTCGCTGCGGCAGTAGATGTTCTGCGGGTGCCCGTTGGCGTCGATGGCGTAGTCGAAGGCGAGACCGATCTTGTCGGTCTTGTTGACGTCTTCGATCAGGTCGCCGAGCTCGGTGGAGAGCCGGCGCGAGCCGACCAGCTGCACGTAGCCCGGTCCGCCGTGAAGGTCACCACCCTCCTTCGCCGATCCGGTGACGTCGGTCGCCGCGCCGCGGCCGACCATGTCCATGTTGAGCTGCGCGACGATGGAGTCGCGCGGCACCGTGGGGTGGTCGGTGAAGTACCGGGACCCGTACAGCCCCGCCTCCTCACCCGTGTGCCAGACGAACAGGATCGACCGCTTCGGCCTGGTCGGCGACTTCGCCATCGCCTCGGCGATCTCGAGCACGCTGACCGTCCCCGATCCGTCGTCGTCGGCCCCGTTGAAGATCGAGTCCGGCCGCGCCTTGTGAGCCTGGTGCAGGCTGTCGATCAGCGTACGGATCCGGGCCGCCTGCTCGGCGGTGGGCGTCACGCCCGTCGGGCTGTCGGCGCCCTGCGGCCGCGCGACCATCATGAAGGCCTTCACCGAATCGTGATCGACCGGCCGGGTGTTGAAGCCGATGTGGTCGTTGTGCGCGCCGATGGCGACGTACTGCCCTTTGAGCGCCGGATCGGAGCCGGGCAGGATGGCGACGACGTTGCGTCCCGGTGCGCGCTCCTCGCGCAACGCGACCGTGCCCGTGATCGGCTTGCCGGGGGCGCCCGCCTTGAGGCTGTCGAGGGAGCCGAAGAGCAGCGACACCACGCGTGGGGTGACGAAGATCGACGTGGGCGATGCGTCGGGAGCGTCGTCCTCGCGGATCGCCGTGCCGCGCGCGAGTTGCGGGAGCACCTGCGGCGGGATGCGGTCCAGGTTCGAGACGAGAACTGCCGCGGCCTTGCCGAAGCGCGACGTGGCGCGGAAGAGCACGCCGCGGACGGGGCTCGCCGTGGCGGGTACCGTGAGGACGACGACCTTGCCGGCGACGGCGTCTGCCGCCGGCCAGCTGCTCGAGTCGGCGTTCGAGCCGCCGAAGATCACCGGCACACCGTCGAACGCGATGGTGCGGCCGGCGCGGGGGATCGGGAAGAAGTCCCTGCCGTAGGCGACCGCCTCGCCGCCGACCTTGAGCGAGGTGGCGGCGGAATCGTTGTAGTTGAGAAAGAGCGGGATATTCTGGAAATAGCCGCCCGCCTCGCCAGCCGGCACGAGCCCGAGCCGACGGACCTCGCGCTCGATGTACGCGGTGGCCTTCAGGTTGTACTCAGTGCCCACCTGGCGCCCCATGAGCGAATCGTCGGCGTAGATGTAGAGCCGCGTCATGAGGTCCGCCGGCGTGATCGCCGGGGTGGTCGGCTTTCCGGTGTACTTGAGCGGAAGCTCGAGCATCGTCTTGGGCGCGGCTGCGCGCTTCGGGGCGGCGACCGCCGCCTGTGCGTGACCGAGCGATGGAGCGGCGAGCAGCACACCGAGCGCAAGGCCGGCGGCGGTGCGGGACAACGACATCAATGATCTCCGTGATGACGGGATGAACGGCGAGTTCGGTCGTGTGGCCGAGCGCGCGAGTGCGTCCGCGCGCTGAGGCACTGGATGGCGTGCGAGGTCTGGGCCTCCCGCAGCGAAAGGTCTCGGGCGCCGGCCGTGCGGGCACGAGCGTGGAAGCTACCCGGACGACCGCCGGTCACCTGGACGTCCTTGCGGCCCGCCGCGTTAGACTACGTCCCAGATTCTACCCATCTCACCCACCCATGCTCCAACGCGACCTTCAGCACGACCTTCGGGGCCGTGCGCTCGCGACCCACGAGCGGGTCGCCAGGATGGCCCGGCCACTCGATCCCGAGCAACTGAACCGCCGCCCGCCGGACGGTGGCTGGAGCGTCGGACAGGTGCTGGAGCACCTCTGCCGCTCGACGGAGGTCTACGAGGCACCGCTGCAGGCGATGCTTCGCACGGCACGCGCCGACGCCGCCGCGGCGCTGCGCGAGTGGCGCCCGACGACCTTCGGACGAGTGCTCGTGCAGTCGCTCGCCGCGCCGCGGAAGCTGCCCTCGACGAAGGGCATCGCGCCGGGCGACACTCCGCGCGGCGGCGTGCTCGAGGCGTTCCTCGGCATTCATTCGTCGCTCGTGACGCGCATCGACGACACCGGGATGTACGATTGGCGTGCGCTCCGGATGTCTTCGCAGGTGGTGCCACGCATCTTTCGACCGCTCGCACGACTCAACCTCGGCGACGTGTACAGCGTGTTCGTCGTCCACGCCGAGCGTCACACCCGTCAGATGGAACGCGTCGTCGCGACACTCGCGTAACGCACGTACGTCACGCTGGCGAGCCCTGGCATTTAGTCGCGTTCTCGATAGAATCTCCCTTTCATGCATATAGCCGTTCCCGCCGAGACGAGCCCCGGCGAACTTCGCGTCTCGATCACTCCCGACAGCGTCGCTCGCCTCGTCAAGGCGGGGCATGTGGTTCGGGTCCAGCGTGGCGCGGGCGCGCGCGCCGGCTTCCCCGACGCGGCGTACGAGACCGCCGGCGCCTCGCTCGCTGATGGCGCGGCCGTGTACGACGGTGCCCAGCTGGTGTGCCGCGTGCAGCCCCCGTCGGGAGAGGAGATCGTCGCCATCCCGCGGGGCGCGGTGCTGCTGTCGCTGCTCCAGCCCGGGCGCAACAGCGCGTTGCTGGAGGCGCTGGCGAGACATGGCGTCACCGCGCTCGCGCTCGAGCTCGTGCCGCGCATCACGCGCGCCCAGTCGATGGACGTGCTCTCCTCCCAGAGCACCGTCGCGGGCTACAAGGCGGTGCTGATCGGTGCGTCGGCACTGCCGAAGTTCCTCCCGATGCTCACCACGGCGGCGGGCAACGTGTCGCCGGCGAAGGTGTTCGTGATCGGCGCCGGTGTGGCGGGACTGCAGGCGATCGCCACCGCGCGGCGCCTCGGCGGTGTCGTGTCCGCGTTCGACGTCCGCCCCGCCGCGCGCGAGCAGGTGCTCTCGCTCGGCGCGACCTTCGTCGCGAACGATCTCGTCGCGGCGGGCGCGGAGACGACGGGCGGCTACGCGCGCGCCCAGAGCGAGGACGAAGCGGCCCGCACCCGTGCCGCGCTCGCGAACCACGTCAAGGACGTCGATCTCGTCGTCACGACGGCGCAGATCCCCGGGCGCGCGGCGCCCAAGCTCATCACCGGCGACATGGTGGCCAGCATGCGCCCTGGTGCGGTGATCGTCGATCTCGCCGCCGAGTCGGGGGGCAACTGCGAGCTCACCCTCGCCGGTGAGACGGTGCAGTCCGGAAACGTCACGATCATCGGGCCGCTGAACGTGCCGGGCACCGTGCCGTTCCACGCCAGCCAGATGTTCGGCAAGAACATCCTCGCGCTCGTCACCCAGCTGTCGGCGAAGGATGGCACGCTGACGCTCGACGCCGACGCCGAGATCACCGGCGCCATGACCGTCGTGCGCGACGGGGCCGTCGTCACCCGCTCCTGACCGCCTCTCCCATGCTATTCCTCGAGCTCTACATCTTCGTGCTCGCCGGCTTCGTCGGCTACATGGTCATCACGCGCGTGCCGCCCCTGCTGCACACGCCGCTCATGTCCGCCACGAACGCGATCTCCGGCATCTCGCTCGTCGGCTCGCTCGTCGCCGCCGGCTCGCATCGCAGCAGCGTCGCGACGATCCTCGGCTTCGTCGCCGTCGTGTGCGCGACGACGAACATCGTCGGCGGATTCCTCATCACCGACCGCATGCTGAAGATGTTCAGGCGCGACGATCCGAAGGCGAAGTCGTCCGCCGAGCCGAAGTAAGCGATGCGCGACACCCTCACGCAGCTCAGCTACGTCCTCGCCGCGGTCCTGTTCATCCTCGGGCTGCGCAGTCTCACGCGTCCGGACAAGGCGCGCCAGGGAATGCAGCTCGCCGCCGTCGGCATGCTGTTCGCCATCTGCGGCACGCTCATCCATCACGAGATCGTCGACTACCGCTGGATCGCCGGTGGTCTCGTCCTCGGCGCGATCATCGGCTATCCGCTCGGCATGTGGGTGCCGACGACGGCGCTGCCGCAGCGAATCGCGATGTCGCTCAGCTTCGGCGCGCTCGCCTCGGTGCTCGTCGGCGTGTCGGAGTACTACAACGCGCTGCACGGCGTCGGCGAGACGATCGGCATGGCGCGCATGGCGGCGCTGGGATTCGAGGTGCTTCTCGGCTCGCTCACGGTGACCGGCGCCCTGATCGCCTTCGGGAAGCTGCAGGAGATCCTGCCGGGCCGGCCGCTCACCTTTCCCGGGCAGAACATCGCCAACGGGCTGTTGTTCCTGATCGCGTTCGCGCTGCTCGTGCTGGTGATCATCGACCCCACGCGATCCACGGCGTTCTACTCGATGATCGCGCTGGCCACGCTGCTCGGCGTGCTGATGGTGATCCCGATCGGCGGCGCCGACATGCCCGTCGTCGTGGCCCTCCTCAACTCGTACTGCGGCCTCGCGGCGGCGGCGACGGGGTTCGCGCTCGGCAACAGCATCCTGATCATCTCCGGCTCACTGGACGGCGCGTCGGGGTTCCTGCTGTCGATCCTGATGTCGAAGGCGATGAACCGCTCGTTCTCGAACGTGCTGTTCGGCGCGTTCGGCGGCGGAGCGCCGGCCGCGGCGGTGGGTGCCGGCGGCGCATTGCCCGTTCGCGCCATATCGGCCGAGGATGCGGCGATCCAGCTCGCCTATGCGTCGCGCGTGATCATCGTCCCGGGCTACGGCATGGCGGTGGCGCAGGCACAGCATCAGGTGCGCGAGCTCGCGGAGCTGATCGAGAAGCGCGGCGGTGAGGTGAAGTACGCCATCCACCCCGTGGCGGGCCGCATGCCGGGCCACATGAACGTGCTCCTCGCCGAGGCGAACGTGCCGTACGACCGCCTGTACGACATGGAGGAGATCAACGGCGAGTTCCCACAGACCGACGTCGCGCTCGTGATCGGTGCGAACGACGTGGTGAACCCCGCCGCGCGCGAGGACAAGTCGTCGCCGATCTATGGGATGCCGATCCTCGACGTGGACAAAGCGAAGACGGTGATCGTCCTCAAGCGCGGGATGGCGGCGGGCTTCGCCGGGATCGAGAACATGCTCTTCCACGCGCCGGCGACGAGCATGCTGTTCGGCGACGCGAAGGCGTCGCTGTCGAAGCTGGTGAGCGAAGTGAAGGCGGCGTGACGACGGTTGGCCGGCTATCGGTTGACGGTTAGTCAGCCGGCCTCGGGACGCATAGGCTTCCCGAGGCCGACCGTGAACCGAAAACCGTCAACCGACAAACAAGATTCGGATAGTCCTGCCGAGCACTCGGACGCACATTGTCGTCACCCGTTCGAGGAGCCCTCGATGTCCACCACCATGTCCCCCCGCCGTACCGACACCCACCTCGCGCTCGTCGAGCGCGTGCGCGAATACATCGACCTTCACGCCGACGAGCCGCTTCCGCTCGTGCGGCTGGCCGGGGAAGCCGGCGTCAGTCCGGCGCACCTGCAGCGCACCTTCACGCGCGTCGTCGGGCTGTCGCCGAAGCAGTACCAGGAGCAGCGGCGCGTCGGCGCGCTCAAGTCCGCACTGCGCGAAGGCCGCACGGTGAGCAGCGCGACCTACGAGGCGGGCTTCGCCACCGGCCGCCGCGTGTACGAGACCGCCGACGACGCGCTCGGCATGACACCGGGCGCGTACCGCCGGCGTGGTGCCGGCGTGACGGTGCACTACACGGTCGTACCGGTGTCGCTCGGGCTGCTGCTCGTCGCCGTGACCGAGCGTGGCATCTGCGGCGTGTCGCTCGGCGATGCCGAGGAGCCGCTCGTCGCCGCACTGCGCGCCGAGCTTCCCGGAGCGGAGCTCGTACGCGCCACCGATGCGCGGGATCGACTCGTTGACTCCGTCGTCGCCCACGTCGAGGGAACGACGAGCGGCGACGAGCTTCCGCTCGACGTGCGCGCCACGGCCTTCCAGTGGCAGGTGTGGCGCGCGCTCCAGCGCATCCCCGAAGGCGCGACGCGCACGTATCAGGAGATCGCGCGCGAGCTCGGCCACCCATCGGCGGCACGCGCCGTGGCGCGCGCATGCGCGAGCAATCGAGTCGCCATACTCATCCCCTGTCATCGCGTCGTGCGCGGCGATGGAGGCCTCGGTGGCTATCGCTGGGGCGTCGCGCGCAAGGCTGCCCTGCTCGCTCGTGAGGGCGCGACGGCGGTGTAACTTCTCGCCTCCGCGGGTCGTACAGCCTACATTCGCGGGGTCGCCGTTCCTGAGCGACCTCGACCCGGGAGGTGACGTCGCATGCTCGTTCGCGTGATGCTGCTTCAACAGGCGCAGAGCGCCAATCCGTCGAACCAGACCAATCAGCGCACGACGGAACGTCCCGAGCGGCCGGAACGTCCCGCGCAGCCCGAGCGTCCGGAACGCCCGTCGAGCCCCGATGTGGCGCCGAACGAGATCATCGTGCGCAACGGCGTTCCCGTCATACCGCCGATCCCGCCAATCCCGCCC
>Ga0207659_10000218_pt1 | contig 34749 bp, 31 predicted proteins | sample KBSM43metaG_FD_184330 | JGI IMG/M metagenome (GOLD analysis project Ga0207659, IMG submission 184330) | Miscanthus rhizosphere microbial communities from Kellogg Biological Station, Michigan, USA - KBS M4-3 metaG (SPAdes) (version 2) | ecosystem: Host-associated > Plants > Roots > Rhizosphere >...
GTTGCATAAAGCGAAGATGGTAGCACGCAGCCGCCGGGAGAGATCTGGGGACAGCCTCCGAATTCGAACTAGAAAGTCTGTGACAGACTGAAAATCTTCCAGTTCGAATTCGGAGGCTGTCCCCAGGATCTCCCCGATTTTTCGGCATTCCGCATGCAACAATCGATGCCGTGGTTTCCCAGCAACAGTTTATTGGCATCCTGATCGCCGCTGTTGGCGGCCTGGCTGTCGGATTGGAGCGCGAATGGTCCGGACACGCTTCCGGCCCGCGCGCCCGGTTTGCCGGTGTGCGAACCTTCACACTTCTGGGCATGCTTTCAGGACTCTCGGGCTGGCTGTGGGTCGGGCACTTCGAAGTCCTCGGCGCGATCCTGTTAGCGGGCGCGGCAGGGCTTGTGATCGTTGCTTACCTTGCCGCATCCCGGCGCGAAGTTGAGGCCACCACAGAGGTCGCTTCTCTCGTGGTGCTAGCTGCAGGAGTCGCAGCTGGGCTCGGAGCGTGGGAACTTGCCGGCGGGACGATAGCCGTCACCACGCTGCTATTGGTGGAGAAATCCCGAATTCACGACGTCGCGCGAAAACTTGACGATGCCAGCCTGCGCGCCGGTGTCCGATTTGGGGTGATGGCCGTTGTCATTCTGCCGCTGCTTCCGGAAGGTCCGTTTGGCCCGGGCGCGGGTTTCCGTCCTCGCACGCTGTGGATTGCGGTGCTGATTTTTTCGGGCCTCAGTTTCGCCGGGTATCTCGCGCGCAAGGGTCTCAGCGACACAATGGGTTATCCCGTCGCGGGACTTGTTGGCGGTCTGATGTCGTCAACAGGAGTAACGCTCTCCTTTTCACGCCTCAGTCGAACGCAGCCCAAGGCCGGCGGGCCGCTCGCGGTCGGAGTGCTCGGAGCATGCACGGTGCTGTTCCTTCGAGTCCTTGTGGCAACAACCACGCTGAACTCCGCCCTCGCAGTTGCCGTCGCTCCTTATTTTGCGATTCCTTTCGCGGTGGGTGTCGTCGCTTCAGCAGTCATCTGGCGTATGGATGGTCACGCGAAAGACAAAGAACCGGAAGTCCGCAATCCCCTGCAATTTTGGAACTCTATGCAGATGGCCGTTGTGTTCCAGATTGTGCTTTATCTGATGCATTGGCTTCAGGGTAAGTTTGGAGATCGGGGACTGCTTGCAACCGGCGCGATTCTCGGTCTCACGGATGTCGATGCACTGACCATCTCCATGGCTCGCGGGATTCAGGTGACAGACTGGAGCGTCGCAGCCGAGGCTCTTTCCATCGGCATCATCTCCAACACGTGCCTGAAGGCCGCAGTAGCTCTCATTCTAGGCAGAGGCCGGTTTCGTTTGCTGACGTTCGGAGGCCTGGCCGGCATTGGCGCCGCGCTTGTTATTTCCATTTTGCTCTTTTAGAGAATTGGCCGACTGCCGGGAACTTGTTAAGATGACGCCGATCGTCATCAAGACAAAAGGGGTTCCCATGATCAAGCGAACGACTCTGGTTCTATTGGCAATGCTTTTGACCGTCATTCTGGCCGCAGCGATCGCTGCGCAAGGTCAACGCGGTGGCGCAGGCGGCGGAGGTGGCGGGGGTGGCGGTCGCGGGGGTGGTGGTGGAGGCGGCGCCGCGACACCAGCGGTGCAAATACCATCTCCCGCAGTAACCTCCGATCGATTGTTGAAGGCTACGGCAGAGCCGCAGAACTGGTTGATGTATTCCGGTTCGTACTCGAGCCAGCGGCACAGCCCATTGACTCAGATCACCACAGCAAATGCCAAGGATCTGACGCTGAAATGGGTTTTCCAGTCCCGGTCCCTTGAGAAGAGCGAAGTCACTCCGCTCGTCGTCAACGGCACCATGTATACCGTTCAAAGCATCAACACCGTGATTGCTTTGAATGCAACCACAGGGAAAACTCTTTGGACCTACACCCATCAGCCCGATGCTGCCGCAAAAAACTGCTGCGGCAATCTGACTCGAGGCCTGGCGATTTCGGGTGACACACTATTTCTGGCAGCCTACGACGTGAAGATGATCGCCATCGATGCGAAAACCGGCAAGGAGTTGTGGAAGACGGTCGCGGGCGATCCCAAACAAGGGCAGAGCTTCACGACCGCACCGCTTGTCATTAAAGACAAGGTCATCGCAGGAACTGCAGGCGGCGAATATGGCGTTCGCGGCTGGATCGCGGCGTGGGATGTCACGACCGGCAAAGAAGCCTGGCGTTTCTATACAACTCCGGGCCCCGGCGAACCGGGCAACGAGACGTGGGCAGGTGATTCGTGGAAGAGTGGCGGTGCGCCGATCTGGGTCACGGGTTCGTACGATCCTGAAACCAACCTCACCTTCTGGGGAACGGGAAATCCCGGACCGGACTGGGATGGACGCGCAAGACTGGGCGACAACCTTTATAGCTGCTCAGTGATTGCGCTCGACGCCGACACGGGCAAATTGAAATGGCATTATCAGTTCTCGCCGCACAACGAGTTCGATTGGGATTCCACGCAGGTTCCGGTCCTCGCGGACATTGACTGGCAGGGGCGTCAACGCAAGGTCATGATGTGGGCGAATCGGAGTGGGATGTTCTACGTGCTGGATCGCACGACGGGAGAATTTCTTAGAGGCACCCCTTTCGTAAAGGTGAACTGGGTGGATGGATTCGACGCGAAGGGACGGCCAAATCAAGTCCTCCATTCCACAAAAGAAGGGACACTGATTTATCCCGGCAATCAGGGCGGCACGAACTGGTACAACCCTTCGTACAGCCCTCGCACGGGTCTGTTCTACATTCCCGCTTGGGAAAACAGTTCAACAACGTATTGGTTGAACGAAGCTCCTCCGGAGTTCCATGAGGGACAAAACTTCGCCGGTGGGTTTCCGCGCGGTGGTTCGCGAGGAGATGATACCTACAGCGCCGTCCGCGCCATTGACCCGAAGACCGGTCAGAAGAAGTGGGACTATCGCATGGCGATGCCACGCACCGATGCCGGCATTCTCACTACAGCCTCGGATGTTCTGTTCAGCGGTGGCGCCGACGGAGGGTTCTACGCCCTGGATGCCCGAGACGGAAAGCTACTGTGGCAAGCGAATCTGGGCCCGTCGGTGATGTCCGGTCCGATGACCTACTCGGTCGACGGCAACCAGTACGTCAGTGTCGTTGCAGGGAATGCGCTCTACACGTTTGGTCTGAGGTAGAGTCGCGAAATCAGCACCCTGAAGAGGGTGCAAGAACGATAGCCAGGTGTGGAGCACGTCGCGCGACACGCCTGGCTCGCGAAATCTCGCGAGTCTGCGCAACCTGAAAGCGTGCGAGGGAACTCCTCGCCGCCCTTCGGGCTGCGTTACTTAAGGAAAACAACCAGGGATTAACGCTCACTTCACGCGCTTGACCCTGACTACCGCTCTTGCACCTCTTCGAGGTGTTCATTCGATGTAGCGGATACTGCTTCTATCTGCAGTGGATTAAAGTCTTCGAGCCGCTTTCGAAAAGCACGTCGACCTTCGTTCCGTCTCGAACGGCCGTGGCGACGCCCCGCCCGAACGTGGGATGTTCAAGGACATCACCCAACTCATATTTGCTGGCTGGTGAATAAGTTTTCACAGCAGAGTCGCCATTTGCTTTAAGCAATGATTGATAACGGTTCGCGCTTCGCCGTGGCGAAGCAGACCCAGGAGTCTTTCGGGAACCTTCTCCTGGAGGATTGGCCTTGTAACTGTGTTGCGATTTGCAGGTGTTACAACTTACGCGCGCAGGCTTTTTGCCAACCATCGCTTCTATGGTGTGCGCGAGCATCATCTTGCATTTGCCACACCAGGAATCGATGTTGTCGCCCGGCTTTGTACTGTCGGATGCGGTATTCATAATTCTCACACCCGAAAGGATACCCGAAAATGGTGCCGTTATTGCGTTCCCGTTGATCTCACCCGCCAAATTCGGTTTCCGGCGTCGTCGGCGATCGCGAGCGCTCCCCCCGGGAGGAGGGCTAATCCGACAGGCCGCCCATAGACTTCCTTTCTCTCTTCTGAGGCGATAAAGCCCGTCACAAAGTCCTCCACACCGCTGGTACTGCCGACATTAAATGGAACAAAGGCAACCCGATACCCGCTGAACTTTGAACGATTCCATGAGCCATGTTGTGCCACAAATGCGCCATTGCGGTACCGGGCAGGGAACGATGTGCCTTTATAAAAGAGGAAACCAAGCGAAGCCGTATGTGCCCCCACGGGAACATCGGGTATCAACGCTTTCGCTACGAGTTCGGGTCTCTCGGCCTTATGACGTGGGTCCTCGATTCCGAAGTAAGCATAAGGCCAGCCATAGAACCCGCCCTCTCGGACGCTTGTAAGAAAGTCCGGGGGCACATCATCGCCTAGTTCATCGCGTTCGTTGACCGCCGCCCACAGCGCGCCAGTGTTAGGGGCCCAATCCATGCCATTGGGATTCCGAAGCCCCGACGCGAATACACGCATGCCGGAACCATCAGGATTACATTCGAGGATTGCAGCTCGATGCGGGTCCATCGCATCGATGCCCTCTTCATCCACGTTGGTTTGAGACCCCACGGTGATGTACATCTTGTCCCCCGCCGGACTGAAGATAATGTTTCGGGTCCAGTGATTGTTGTAGCCGCCGGCAGGCAAATCGACAATCTTTTCGCCGCCGACATCGATGCTCGTCGCACCGTCTTTATAGGGAAAACGCATGACCGAGTCGGTATTGGCAACGTACAGATATCCTTTTTCAAGCGCCATCCCAAAAGGCTGATTAAGTGCGGCGATAAAGACCTGTCGCGTTTCGAAACGTCCGTCTTTGTTGGCGTCGCGAAGAAGGGTGATTTGATTGGGAGAAGTTCCGAGACTGCCTGCGTCGGTCATCGCCTGCGCGAGTCGAGGATCATCCTTCGGCGCCTTTGCGGTTTTTGATTGAGCAACAAGCAGGTCCCCATTTGGCAAAACATAGAGCCAGCGCGGGCTTTCAATGTCGGTTGCCAGCGCATCGACGATGAATCCATTCGGTACGCGGGGAGTCTCCTTGACCGGCCAGCCGATAACCTTCGGGAAGTGCATGGCAGATGGTGTCGTGTAGGGTTGCGGTAACTTGTGTGGGGTGACGCTTTGACCGTGCGCTCCAATGACCATCAACGCAACTCCGATGCTGGTAAGGATGGGCAGAAAAAGGTTTCGATTCGAGCCGTGAATTCGTCGCATGACACGCCTCCCGTCAGAATTGAGGGCAAGTTGGTTGCCGAAAAAAGGTTCGGCGGGGACAGGGAAAATCGCCTGGGGGCGTGTCACGAATGGCTGAAAACGAAACAGACGCAGGTGAACGCTTGGTCGCTTTCAGCCCTCCCGCCATGCTAAACATAGAGTCGGGAACGACGCACGATGGCTGAACCTCAATCCTCACTTCGTTTCGGTCTGCGGTCCCTTCGTCACCGGAACTATCGCCTGTTCTTCACCGGGCAAAGCCTTTCTCTCATTGGCACGTGGATGACGCAGGTAGCTACGAGCTGGCTGATCTATCGCATGACGAACTCCGCGTGGCTCCTCGGTTTCGTTGGGTTCGCCGGACAAATCCCTGCATTCTTCATTGTCCCGTTCGCTGGTGTTTGGGTGGATCGGTGGGACCGGCTGCGAATTCTGAAAATCACCCAGACATTGTCCATGCTGGAGTCCTTTGCGCTCGCAGCTCTTGTTTTCAGCGGACACGTCAACGTTTGGAGCATCACTCTCCTGACAATGTTCCAGGGGATTGTGAATGCCGTCGATATGCCCGCACGCCAGACGTTTCTTGTCGATATGGTCGTGGACCGCGCGGATCTGCCGAACGCCATTGCACTCAATTCCTCCATGGTCAACAGCGCCCGCCTGATCGGACCTAGCATCGCCGGCGTTGTGATCGCGATTGCGGGGGAAGGCGCATGCTTCCTGATCGATGGGTTCAGCTATCTCGCCGTTATTGGCTCGCTCCTCTTGATGAGGATGACGCCAGGCCCCCGCCGCGCGCATAAGAACGTCTGGTCAGAGTTGAAAGACGGGTTCGAGTACGTTTACCGTTTCACACCGGTACGATCGATTCTCATTCTTCTTATTTCTCTGAACATTTTCGGCGTTCCTTACTCCGTGCTACTTCCTGTCTTCGCAAGCGATATTCTTCATGGCGGGCCTCATACGCTCGGATTCCTGACGGGGGCTGCCGGACTGGGCGCGCTGATCAGCGCGATTACGCTTGCGATGCGCCGGACCATCGTCGGTCTCGGGAAAGTCATCGCCATCACCGCAGTCGTTTTTGGAGCCAGCCTGCTGTTGTTTGGGCTCTCGCGCTGGATCTTTCTCTCATTGCCGCTCATGGTCGTAACGGGATTCACGATGATGCAGCAGATGTCGGGAAGCAACACCATCATGCAGACTATCGTTGACGAGAACAAAAGAGGACGGGTGATGAGCTTCTACACCATGTCGTTCATCGGCGTCGCACCCTTCGGAAGTTTGCTCGCCGGACTCGCGGCCCGAGAAATCGGCGCTTCACGGGCAGTGATGCTGGGCGGCATGCTCTGCGTGATCGTCGGCATATGGTTCTCGCGGCGATTGAAAGCAATTCGGAGCGTCGTGCGGCCTATTTATGTGCGGCTGGGGATTCTGCCTGAGGTCGCGGACGGAATCCAGGCGGCGTCGGCTCTTCAAACGCCGCCACAATGAGTCGCTTGCCGTGCCGATCCGATTCCATTGACTCGCATGAGATCTTGAACCAAACGGAGGCTCGACTTGACGGAGAAGGACGATTTCTTGGGCGCGGACCTTGCGAATAAGCACTGCCGCAAATTCACGGAAATGAACTATCGACCCGGCTCACGCCAGGTCGATAGTGGTAAGCAGTCGTGAGGCTTAAGGTACGAGGAAGCCGTTGTTTCCTCCGTCAAAGTTTTCATTGATCGCATCGACGACATCGTTCAGTCCCGAAATTGTTGTTATTCCACGGGAAGTCAGGAGTGCGATGTCTGCCGCTGTCAAGCAACCCCCCAAGGCCCTATTGGCCAGGTCGAGCACCTGGCTCACCGTAAGGCCCACCAGGCTGCCTGATGCGATGTGCAGGTTGCCGAGACCCCCAGCAAACACGGGACCGGACAAGGCAACGTTGAGCTGGAGCGCGAGGACTTGACCCGCAAAAACTCCGGCGCCTGACGACGTCGGATTAGTCACCAACGCTGGCCCAGACAGCGTTCCAGGCGTCCCTCCTTGAGGCAGGAAGTTTTGGATCGCAGCGGCCGTCGTGAATCTCAAAGTGTGGGCTGCGCAGCCGATGTTGACCGGGCCGATGAGACCGAAGTTGTCAGCCAGAATCGATGCGGGATTGTGTCCATGCGGCGGAGCACCGTAGCCGCCCTGCGTGACCGTCACGAAGGGCCCCGTTGTTATTCCGGTAATCAGCAGTGCGCCAGCATCGAAACAGTTGCCCGCCGGGCACGGGAAGGTGGGAAAGGTCGCGCCCGCACCAAGGAACACCGTCGCGGCGGTCGTTCCAAAGGTACCATTGAAAGGGTTCGGAAAGCAGGTGGTTACGCCCGGTGCGGCCGGTGCTGTACAGCCGTGCACGTTGTCGGCGTAGCCGAGTCTCAGAGTGTAATTAGCAGCGGAGAAAACGGGGTTGGTCCAAGGCTGCTCTTCGTGGTGAGTGGTCTGATTCGGGAGGTCCGCATTGAAATTGTTTATGGGATTGCTGGAAGATGTAAAAACCGGCGTCAATCCCGAACCTGTATCAAGTTCAATGGTCACGGTGCAGAGTGTGGCTGGGGCAACAGTGCCACACTCCAATGTAGTGGGCGCAGTAGGTTGCACACGGTCGCTTGTATCGAAATTTCCGCCGAACACGCCACCACCGATAGGAATTGTTCCTGTTTGCGTCAATACGAGAGTTTGACCGCCCGCCAGAGTTATGCCACTTGCCGTCAAATTCCAGAGGTTTTGGTCGCAACCAGTAGTTCCATTTTGATCGCAATATGTCGCTGTCGAACCCGTGCCGGCGACCGTGACTCTGACATGCTTAACAGTGACCTGGGCATTCACCGCTACCGGCGCCAGCAGCACCAGCGCGAGAATGCCGACTCCCAGGGCCAAAACCGAGCGAGCTATATTCATCTTTCCATGCTTACTCATATGCAAAATCCTCCTTGTGCGTACGGATAGGCTGAAGAACGTTTACAGAAATGGGTTAAATTAGAATGCGCGTAGGCTGGATAGGCAAGTTTTCATTTTGTGGTGATCAACCCTGCGGCCGTAAGAGCGTCCGGGTGGCGGTGCGGCCTTCACAGCGCTTCAGGCCCCATTGCAATACTCGCAGATTGTCTCGGGCCAGATGAATTTCCGTTGGTCATTCGTGCGGAACTCTGGTACCAATTTGAGTGTTGCGTGCCACTAGTGCTTGAGGAACGTTCCCTTCTCGAGTTCATCAAACGCTTCCCGCAATTGCTCCTGTGTGTTCATGACAATCGGGCCATACCAAGCGACGGGCTCGCCGAGAGGTTTACCTGACACCAGCAAGAAGCGCACGCCTTCCCGCCCTGCCTGGACAGTGACTTCGTCCCCGCGATCGAACAGCACGAGCATGCGATTTTCGGCGCTGGTCGGCGGCACCTGATCCGTCCATCCTTGACTCTCGGTGGGAACTGCAAGGGGCTCCGACGCGTTGCAAAATTTACCGCTGCCGTCAAACACATAAGCAAATGCGTGGCGGGACGTCTCAACCGATAGCGTCTTGCGCTTGCCGGGCACAACTGTCACGTCCAGGTAGACGGGCTCTGCGGCTACATCTTCGACGGGACCGGTCTTTCCACCGTAGCTGCCGCAAATGAGGCGGACCTGGGTGCCGTCATCTTCGGTAACGACGGGAATGTCTGCGGCCTTGTACTCCTGATACCGTGGATTCGTCATCTTCAGCGACGCAGGCAGGTTCGCCCAAAGCTGGAATCCGTGCATCCGTCCGTCGGCATCGCCTTTCGGCATCTCCTGATGGATGATGCCGCTGCCGGCCGTCATCCATTGAACGTCACCCGCATCGATCACGCCGCGATGACCCAGGCTGTCACCATGCTCGACGCTTCCGGCAAGCACATACGTGATCGTCTCGATGCCCCGATGCGGATGCCATGGAAATCCCGCAATGTAGTCCCGCGGGTTATCGCCGCGGAAGTCATCGAAGAGCAAAAAAGGATCGAATTCTGTTGTATTACCAAATCCGAAGGCGCGACGCAGATGCACGCCGGCACCTTCGATCGTCGGCTTCGACTTGGAAAGACGCTTCACGGTTCGAACGGCCATGCGAGCCTCCGAAAGAAGAATGGACAAGAATATCTTACGACAGGATTAGAACTTGATGCCCTTCAGCTTCGTCCGCACATTTGGCCAGAACTCATCAAAGAGGTTCGATGCAAACTTACCGGCGAAACCGACAGCTGTTCGGGTCACGGCATCCTCGAAGGAACTCTCGCTGTCCACACGCCATGTATTCGAAAGGAAATTATTGCCGGCTGTTCCGACGTATCGAGCATAGGCGGGATGATAATTCCCGTCCGCGCCGCGCGCCCGAAATGTCAGGTCGGTCGCATGACCCACGCGCTGCCAGAATTTTTCTTCAGGGACTCGGAAGTACCGGGGATCCTCACCCCAGGCCATTCCGAGAGACGCTTCGATCGCGTTTCCGGTCGACACGCCCGTCAGCCGCATGCCATATCGCTTTGCAAAACCATCGAAATTCGTGCCGTATTCCGGAGGGTTATTGAATATCGTTCCCCAGCCGGCACTGATGACGCCTGAAACGGCAAGGCTCTTTACACCGATCGTGGACTTGACAGCCCAGGCAACGCGCTCTTTCCCAGTAATGGGCATGTATCCGGTGGCGTTCGGATTAGCATTAGCCGGTGCCTGCCCCGCGGCATGAAGGCGAAGAGCCAGGATAACGAAAAAACACACGAAGATCCGGTGACGCAACATCGTACGCCAGCATACCTGTCTGGGACACGGGTCTCAACTGCGTGAGTAGGCAGGTGCCTCTAGTAGCGCATATCCAGCGGCAACTACACTCGTTCGTTCGAACGAATCTATACTGATCGAAATGTATCGCTCCGCCACTCTGATAGTTGTCCTGTTGTTCTTAACCAGCAAGCGCGCTGCATCATCGGCAGAGCGAATTTCTGCGGTCCAGGCAGCATCCCGGGAGTTCCTGCGAAACAACGTTTCGAGGTCCTTGATGACTCGCATACAACTTAAGAGCCTTACGGCAATTAACGTCGGAAATGGTGAAGCGGCCACCACCGTCGGTTCTTTCTTCATACGCACGCCCGCAGAACGTCACGATTTGTTCTTAATTCTCCAGATAGCTTCGAGACCGTCGATTCAGTATTCAAGATACGGTCAGACGATAGATCTTGAGGACTTCAAGGATCATAAATCGATTTCGTTTGTCGATCATCTCGACCTGAATGGCGATGGCACCGACGAAATCGTCCTCGAAGTTGGGGCTACGAATCCGAGAAGTATGAGATCTATGCCCGCCGACGCAACGACTGGCAACTTGTTGCCACCGGCGGTGAGGCGGGCTGTTGAGTTCGCAGACTACTCGAGTTCCCGTTCAGCGATTAAGGAAGGATTTCTGGAGGAGCCACTAGTCGTTAATGTAGCGCAACAATGAGCGAAGCAAACCACCCGGATCATCCACATGCACCCAATGACCGGACGGTAGCACGTCGACGGTGACACGTTCATTCGACGCGGCGGCGATGCGGATAGCTCTATCTCGATCATCAGCCGAATACGAGTCCGAGCGATCCCCAATGACAAGGTGCACGCGCGTTGCAGCCGGTGGGTGTTCAACTACCGGCCAAAGATCACGGACGAAATAGTCGAGGATCAACGCCCGGATTTCCTGCAGATCAAGTGAAAATCGGACTTGATTCCCTTCCCGATCCAAATTTCCTGACAGCCACTGCGCGAGTTCATGCCTGAACCCCACCCCCTCGAGTGCACGAGTGAAATCCGTTATCGAGGGAAAGACCTCGGGAAGGGATTCAATCGCATCGATCACCGCAAGCGCGCTGTCTCCAGTGCGAACCGGCTTGCGAGCACCGGGCATGCTGTCGACAACCACAACATGTTGCAGGGGAGCAATCCCTCCGATCCTTGCACATTCCAGAGCTACCTTTCCCCCGAAGCTATGCCCAAAGATCGCGTGCAACGGCACCGTCTCGCGCGAGGCGAGCGCCACCACGTCTCGCGCGGCAGATTCAAGGGAAGGATCCGGTGTCCCCTTCGGCGATCTTCCATGACCACGGAGGTCAACGAGCCATGCGCTCCATGCTGAACGCATGTCGAGAAATTGTCTGGCCACTGTTCGAAGATTGATTCCGCGACCGAGGATGCCGGGAAGGAATGCAATCGCACGCGATGGTCTTTGACCTGAAATACGTTCGACTGCGAGTTCGATTGCCATATCTACGACAAAGGATCGCGAACCTTTAACGCTGGGACAGAGGAAAAGTGTTGATCGTGCGTCCAGATTTCGCGCGCACCGTGCTCAAAAGCGATCACAGCAATCTGGAGATCAAAGATTCGACCTCCATGAACCTTGAGAGACGTGGCCCATTTCAACAAACGCTGACCAAACCCGGGCCCTGGAGTCCACAGATGTCCGTGCCCTTCTGTGAGCAGATAATGAAAGAAGTGAGAAACGGTTGGCGGCGACGACTTGCCTCCGGGCATCGATGGATGCGTCACAATGCGCCAGAATTCAGCGACGCTTGGCAAACAAATACCCCAACCCTCGGGATGTCGCAGAGCCTCCAGAATCGCACCGCGCGCAGCCTCATGTTGAGGCGTCCCTTCACGATGAGCATAAACGAGAATGTTCGTATCGATCGCGATCACTTGTTCTTGTCAAACCAGTCATACATGGCTTCTCGACTCGACAGATCCATTCCACGTGGCAGCCCGCCCTTGACAGTGACGAGACGGACCTCTTTATTCCTCGGCCGGCCGCCGGGCTTCCGAAGAACGAGCCGCAGGCCCTCCTCAAATATGGCCCTCAAGGGACGGCGTTCCGAAGCCGCTTTGCGCTTTGCCTCGATCAACAGCTCGTCGGGAAGTTCGACGGTCGTTTTCATGCTGCCATATTACCATATTTATGGGTTCAGTCCCAGACGCCATACCGTGGTCGGGTGGGCTGCCAATTTAGCGGTTGTTTAAGACGCCACGGATGTTCAGCCCGGCGAGACAGACCTGCAGGAAGATCAGCGCGTAAGCGCCATCGTGGTAAGCCCAGACAACCCAAAGGACATTACTAAGGAGGAAAAGCCAGAAACCCTCGTTGCGCTTCCAGGTCCGTTTGGAGGCGACCATCCAGGCCGAGATAAAGGTGACCGCCATCGCGGGCCACTGAATGAGATCCACCCAATCCATAAGCCTACCTTCGGACCACGGCCATTAGCTCCGGCCAGGCCAGGCTGTTCAAAGCCGATTGCTTCTCGAGACCGGCTCGGCGTGCCTGGTCTACTCCATACCGGAGGTATCCCAATTCGCGCGTGCTGTGGGCATCCGTTGTTACGGCAATCCGTAAGCCGGCTTCTCGCGCCAGCCGCGCGTGTTCTGCTGACAAATCGAGGCGGTCGGGACTGGAGTTGAGTTCAAAGAAACATCGGTTCGCACGAGCGTGCTCAATGACGCGTTCGATGTCGATCTCATAACCAGGGCGCTTGAGGAGAAGGCGTCCCGTCGCATGGCCAAGAATCGTGAAATATCGGTTATCCATGGCGCGCAAGATCCGCGTCGTCTGCTCTTCCTTACCCAGGCGAAATCGGGAGTGAATTGAACAAACGGTGTAATCGAGCTCGCTCAGCACATCGTCCGGATAATCCAGAGAGCCATCTTCAAGAATGTCCACCTCAGCCGACTTCAAAATACGAATTCCCTCCAACCGTTCGTTAAGCTGGTCGATAAAGCGAAGCTGATTTCGCAGGCGATCGATCGATAGGCCTCGCGCAATCTTAAGGCTCTGGGAGTGATCGCTGATTCCTATGTAGTCGAGTCCTCTGGCGCGAGCAGCTTCGGCCATCTCCTCGAGTGTGTCCACGCCGTCGCTGGAGGTTGTATGCGCATGAAGCTCTCCGCGAATATCGCCAACCGTCAACAGCGACGGTAGCGCTGAGCGGGACGCGAGCTCAATTTCATCTCGCCCTTCTCGGAGTTCAGGCGGAACGAATCTCAAACCAAGCCTGCCGTAGACTTCCCCCTCGCTGAGATAGCTTTCCGGGGATTCGAAGAGCGCTCTCAGGCCCGGCCGGTGCATCTCGAGTTCTTTTAGATGAGGGCGCGAGCCGGTCGCGGCGACGAGAGCTGCGCCCCATTTACCTTGTGGTGCTGCGGTAACTCTTAGCAGTCCGGCAGACAATCTGAACAACGCCGTTTGGCTATCGGATTCAAGAAGATCGGCTTTGCCGCCATATGTCTTTAACTTTGCGAGAACGGCGGGGAAATCGGCCGTCTCGATAAGGAGATGTATCTCGCGAACGACTTCGACGCGACGTCGATAATCGCCCGCGGGCTCCGCGCGCGTCGCTCCGCATCGCTCGGTCACGAAATCCCGCACAAGAGGAACCGTTCGGTCCGCTTCATACAGGAGCATTTCCTGGTGCTCCTCTAATGCCCGCCGAACATGCTGGTCCATTCTCGGGCCCAGGGCACGTCCGATTTCGCCACTTTCAAGGCGGTCTTTCAGTTCTTCCACGGTCGAGATTTTGAGCTTCTTGTAAATGCGGAGAACACGCTTCGGATCGAGCTGCGGAAAACGCAGAACGCCAGCAAGCTCGGGCGGCACCTGGGATTGAAGAGAATCAAACTGCCGCGTCGTTCCGGTTTCGACAATATCCCGGATAACACTGCTTATGGCGCGGCCAATGCCCGAGTATTGCGTAAGATCGCTGTCCTCGCGGACGAGATCCGCCACGGACTCGCTCAAGTCACGCACGGTCCTGGCCGCACGGCGATAGGCCTTTACCTTAAAAGGATTCTCTTTCTGCGCAGCGAGAAGATACGCAAGACCGAACAGCTTGTCCGCGATTTCCGCGTTGCTCAGGGGACGGTTCATACCCGCCAAGCAGCACGGTCACGACCAACGTTGCAGTTCCGTCAACGTTTCCGCTATCTTCATGCGGCTAGAGCGGATCTTGCGGCGTCGATTCGCAGCGCCTCAACGCGATCACGCTGGTCTCGGGCACGCTCGGTCAGCCGCTCGTAGTCGGGCCCCTGAAGACGCGGATCGGCCTTCGATGCCGCGTACAAGGCGCGCCACAAACTCAGCTTGCCCTGGATCCCGAGAGAGACGGCTTCGAGCCGCTCCAGGCGGCGCAGGCTGTCATCCTGCATGGCAAACTTCATTTCCGCAGCCTGCTCCGCAAACCAACCGCTTGCTTTACGGATTCGGCTTTGCGGAATGTCCAGGCGGTCCATGAGGCTGATGACCTCCTGGCGATCGGCTTCGATATCGGCTTTGAGTCCTTCGAGGAAGGGCTTGAGATCCGTGGCTTCCGAAGCCAACTGATCAACAAGCTCAATCGCTGCGACGGCACCCATGAGGTGGTCGTTCAGATAGGTTGCAAGGTGCTCTTTGGACATATATACCTCTTGTATAGATTTCAAACACCCTGTGCAGATCTACATTACATCGCTAGAGTAACGCAATAGCCCGAAGAGGTGAACTTCAAGCTTGGAGCGAAATCCTTCCGTTTCACGGTCTCGCTTCAAACTTGCACGTATTGGACGCATGGGCCAGCGAAAGTTATTCACAAACGACGTAAGTTTCCCGGCAGGAATGGTGTATCAGCCGGAGTTCATCACCGTCGCAGAGAAGCGGCGTTGGTCGCCGAAATCCTCAACCTTCCCCTTCAGGAAGCGAAATACAAAGAATTCACGGCGAAACGGCGGATTATCAGCTATGGCGGAAGCTATGATTTCTCCAGCAACGAATTGCTCCCCGCAAGTCCGATACCAGCGTTTCTGCACCCGCTCCGCAACCATATTTCAGATTGGGTCGCCGTTCCGGCGTCCGATTTTATGCATGCGCTAATCGCGGAGTACCAACCTGGAACTCAACTCGGTTGGCACCGCGACGTCCCCGAATTCGAGATCGTCGTCGGTGTATCCCTTGGGACAGCCTGCCGAATGCGTTTCAGACGCTTCCCCCACGTGAAAGGGGACCGTGAAAGCCTCTCAATGGACCTGGATCCGCGATCCGCCTACGTGCTGCGCGGCCAGGCAAGATGGGCTTTCCAGCACAGCATTCCGCCCACTAAGGCATTGCGGTACTCCATTACATTTCGGACGCGAAGGCGCTCGCAGGAAGTGAAATTGCAGAACCGGTAACATGGCAACACGCGCAATCTGGAAAGGCAGTCTCAAGGTCGGATCACTCGACGTCGGCATCAAACTCTACGGGGCCGTGAAGGATCGCAACGCTCACTTTCACATACTGGAGGATCGGACGGGCTCGCGCGTCAGGCAAAGGATGGTTCGCGAAAGCGGTGAAGAGGTTGCCCACAAAAAGATTCAGAAGGGTTATGAGATCGAGCCAGGGACATTTGTCGTCGTCGAAGAAAAGGATCTTGAACGAATGAAGCCGCCGGAGTCTCGAGACATTGAGACCCTGCGTTTTGTCCCGTCTCAAGAGATCGGCAACGAATGGTATGACCGGCCCTACTATCTCGGGCCGGATGATGACGACGACACGAACTACTTCGCGTTTGTAGAAGCGCTCCAGAAGTCAAACGCCGTCGGAATTGTGCGTTGGGTCATGCGCGGTAAAGCATATGTCGGTGCACTGACCACCCAGGACGATTACCTTCTCCTGATTAAGATGCGCTACTCCCAGGAAGTCCAGCCGTCTCAAGACCTGGCCCCTCCCTCGGGCCCCGCCCTCGACCAAAAGGAACTGCGAATGGCGAAAGAGCTCGTTTCCGCGCTCGAAGGAAAATTCGAGCCTGCGGAGTTCCATGACGACTACCGCGAGCGTGTGCTACATTTCGTCGAAGCGAAAGCAAAGGGTAAACATCCCCGTCTCCCCATTATTAAGGAGCGGACAACCGGCGCATCCTTGGATGACCAACTCACGAAGAGTCTTGCCGCATTAAAACGCGGTCCGGAGAAGAGAGTTGCGTGAAGAAGAAATAAAAACGCGCAAAAGGCAAAAGCCGCAGGACGGGACAGTCGCGGCACAAATTACCGGCCGGCCTTTCTGGTCCGGCACAATCAGTTTCGGTCTGGTCAGCATCCCGGTGAACCTTTTTCCTGCAACACGCAGCAGTCGTGTCGCACTGAGAACTCTTGGCCCCGACGGAGAACCGCTGAAACGGGATTACTACGATCCGGAAACGGGTGGCGACCTCGAAGATTCAGAGACCGTTCGAGGATATCGGACGAACGAAGGCAAAGTGGTCACTGTCACCGAAGAGGAATTGGAACGTCTCGCACCGGAAAAATCCCGAGATATCAATCTTCGCGTCTTCGTCGCCAGCAGCGAGATTTCTCCGATGTACTTCGAGAAGGCCTACATCCTCACACCTGCCGATAAGTCCGGCAAGGCCTATCGGCTGCTGGCGGAAATCATGGAATACTCCCAGCGCGTCGGGATTGCCACCTTTGTGATGCGCGGCAAGGAATATCTGGTGGCGATTCTTGCCAGAGATGGGATTCTTCGCGCTGAAACGATGCGCTTCAAGGATGAAGTCCGCAATCCCTTCGACATCGGCCTCCCAAAACGGAAACGCCCCTCATCCGCAGCTATTGAGAACTTTCACACGGCTATAGAACGGTTAGCCAAGAATACTCTCGACCTGGACGAGATGCGGGACAAGTATGCCGAGCGCATGCTCAAGTTCATTCAGAAGAAGCGGGCACAACAGAAAACTGTCGGAGCCGAACATCCGCGAAAGGGTCCTGCGGAAGTCGTCGATCTGATGCAAGTGCTGAAACGGAATTTGAGTCAGGGACAGGCGAACAGGGAGTGATTCGGGGGAGTGACGATTCCGTCTCCGGCTACCTGGCCGGCGATCATCGGCGCCTCGAACAACTTCTCGACCGCTCAACTCGAGACTCGCCCCGGGTCGATGCAGCGGCACATCTCGAGTTTCGTGCCGGCCTGCTTCGACACATCAGCATGGAAGAAAAAATCCTCCTTCCCGCGGCCCGTGCCGCACTGGGCGGCACGCCACTTCACCTTGCACCAGCCCTTCGACTCGACCACGGAGCGCTCGCCGCTTTGCTCGTTCTGACGCCATCGCTCACCATCATTAACGCCATCCGCACCATCCTCGCCGCGCACAATCCGAAAGAAGAGGGGCCGAGCGGAATCTACGCGCAGTGCGAGAAGCTTCCGGGCTTTAACTCCGGGGAAATCCTTCTTCGATTTCAGGAAGCACCAGCGGTCGCCATGGCCGGCTACGTCGATACGCCCGTCGCCATTGCGTCCGCACGCAGTGCACTCGTTCGGGCCGGATATGACTCTGGTATGCTGGACTGCTATGACTAAACACCCAATTCGCTATGTTACTGTGGCCTTCTGCATGGCCGCCCTCATCGCATGCGCAAAGAGCCCGGCAGGAACAGCTTCGTCCGATACGCCAAAGCTCGAAACCGAAGACCAGAAAACGCTGTACGCGTTGGGCATTCTCGTCGGGCGGAACGTCAAACCATTCGCGTTGACACCCGACGAACTCGCGATCGTCAAAGCCGGTATGACAGATACCGTCACCGACGCCAAACCGCAGGTCGAACTCGACACCTACGGCCCACTGGTCAGGGACTTCGCCACGAAGCGCGCTGCCAGCCACGCCGACGATGCAAAGAAGAAAGGTCAGGAATTTGCAGACAACGTCGCAAAAGAAAAGGACGCATCAAAGACCGAGTCTGGGATCGTCATGCGAACCATCACGCCTGGCACAGGCGGAAGCCCTGCGGCGACAGACATAGTTAAGGTCCACTATGAAGGCAAGCTTATTGACGGCACTGTCTTCGACAGCTCGATCCAGCGAAAAGAACCCGCCGAGTTTCCTCTGAACGGTGTTGTGCCGTGCTGGAGAGAAGCCGTCCAGAAGATGAAGAAAGGCGAGAAGTCTCAGATCGTCTGCCCCTCCTCCCTTGCCTACGGTGATGCCGGTCAGCCACCGGACATTCCGCCCGGAGCAACGCTCAGCTTTGAAGTGGAACTGCTGGATTTCCACAAGCCGTAACTTTTCGGCGGTTGTATAGCGTGCAATGAAACTGGAAGGAAGCCGCGTTACCCTATCGGCGACCGATCTCGCGAAGCACCTCGCATGCCGGCATGCGACAACGTTGGACCTTCGCGCCGCACACGGCGAAATAGAACGCCTTTACCGGAACGATCCCGGATTGGAAGCGCTCATCGAGCGAGGCTTCCGGCATGAAGCCGAGTACCTCGCTCATCTCGGCAGTCGAGGTCTGACGGTCGCCACTAAACAGCCGACGCTCGAAGCAATGAAGTCCGGCGCAGACGTCATCGTTCAGGCAGAACTCCAGAATGGGCATTGGTCCGGCATCGCGGACATTCTTCTTCGCGTTGACACTCCGAGTAATCTCGGAAAATGGTCTTACGAGGTCGTCGACACAAAACTCGCGAGAGAAACACGCGGTGCAACGATCCTGCAACTCTGCCTTTACACCGAACTCATTCGCGAGCTCCAGGGCGAATGGCCTGCTAGGATGCACGTCATCTCGCCAGGCCGAAATTTCCAGCCCGAAACGTTCCGTCCAACCGATTACCTTGCGTACTACCGATACGTGAAGACGCGGCTCGAAAACGTCATCGTGACCGCAGATCCGCCCGACACTTATCCCGAACCTGTCGATCAGTGCGATGTCTGTTCGTGGTGGACCATTTGCAACGAGCGCCGCCGCAAAGACGATCATGTTTCATTTGTTGCCGGCGTCTCAAGCCTGCAAATCGCCGAACTGGACAGATTGAACGTCACAACGCTGGCGGCACTCGGCGAATTGCCTCTGCCTCTCCAACTTCGGCCGAATCGCGGCGCCATTGCGGGATACGTGAAAGCGCGCGAGCAGGCGCGCCTTCAACTCTATCGCCGTACGACGGGCAACCCGCTCCACGAACTGCTCGCAATTGAGCCGCAGCGCGGTCTTGCCCGATTGCCGGAACCCTCGGGCGGCGACATTTTTCTAGACTTCGAAGCAGATCCCTTTGTCGATGACGGCGGACTCGAATACCTGCTCGGCTGCTTCAGTATCGGAAACTACACTGTGCGTTGGTCTTTCGATCGCACGCAGGAACGCGCCTCGTTCGAGGCGTTCATTGACCTCGTCGGTCAACAACGCGAACGCTTTCCAGGCCTGCATGTGTATCACTTCTCGCCCTATGAGCCTGCGGCTCTGAAACGCTTGATGGGACGGTACGCCACACGCGAAGACGAAGTCGATGGGCTGCTCCGCGCCGGCGTATTCGTCGACCTGTACGGCATTCTCAAGCAAACGCTGCGCGCCAGCGTCGAGCGGTACTCGCTAAAGGACCTGGAAATTTTCTTCGGATTCGACCGCAGTACCGATTTACGTGACGCAAGGAAGAGCCTGACAGCGTTGGAGTATGCGCTGGAATTTGGCGAGATCAGCAGTCTTCCACGCGACGTCCTGCAAACCGTCGAGAGCTACAATCGCGAAGATTGCATTTCAGCTCTCCGCCTTCGCGACTGGCTGGAAGGAATCCGCACGGAACTCATCGAAAAGGGCGAAATTATCGCACGCCCTTCGCCGGAGTCGGGTGAAGCCTCTGAAGAAGTGCTTGCTCGGCGCAGGCGCGCCATCGCGTTGACAGGGAGACTCCTTGCAGGCGACCCGGAACCCGCTCGTCAGATGCTGGCGCACATGATCGAGTGGCACCGCCGGGAGGAGAAAGCACCGTGGTGGGAATACTTTCGTCTTCGCCAGCTGAGCGACGATGAATTGCTCGAAGAGCGCGACGGCCTCGCTGGATTGAAGTTTGTAACACGCGTCGGCGGGACAGTGGCCTGCCCGATCGATCGTTATCAATTTCCGCCTCAGGACACTCAGATTCGTGAAGGCGATACTGTTGAAACGTCCGCCGGCAGTTTCGGCAGCGTTGACGCGATCAGCAACACCGCGCGCACGATCGACATCAAGAAGCGCAAGGACACCGCCAACTTGCACCCCTCCTCAATCTTCAGCCACGAAATCTATGCGGGGCGTGAGCAAGCGGAGTCCCTCTACCGGATCGGTTGCTGGGTAGTCGACCACGGCATCGATAACACCGATGCTCAAGGCCGTTATCGTGCTGCACGCGATCTGCTGTTACGGCATCCGCCGCGTGTACTGCTGCCGGCTGCGGGCGCAGACATTGTCCAGGAAGCGCGCCGTCTGGTTCTGCAACTCGATCGCGGCGTCCTCCCCATCCAGGGTCCGCCCGGCTCCGGTAAGACCTACACGGCGGCACGCATGATCTGCACTCTTCTCGCCGCGAGGAAGAAAGTTGGCATCACCGCTGTCAGTCACAAGGTCATTCGCAGGTTGCTCGAGGAAGTCCTGAATGCGGCGAGGAGCGAAGGCGTCGATGCCCGGTGTATCGAGAAGGTCGCGGATAAGTCCGGCAAGCTGAATGCTCAATTGATGGAGACGAGCCGGAACGACCGCGTGCTCGCTGCTTTGCAGTCAGGCGAAGCCAGTGTCGCAGCCGGAACCGCATGGATGTGGGCACGGGAGGAGTTTGAAGAATCCGTGGACGTTCTATTCGTCGATGAAGCCGGACAGATGTCGCTCGCCGACGTGGTGGCCGTCTCACCCTCCGCGCAAAGCCTCGTGCTTCTTGGCGATCCGTTACAGCTCGATCAGCCGCTGCAGGGATCCCATCCCCCGGGAATCGAAGTTTCTGCGTTGCAACACGTTCTGGGTGACAGCGAGACCATGCCTGTCGATCGCGGCCTGTTCCTCGCGGAAACGTGGAGGCTTGCGCCCTCGATCTGCAAGTTCACGTCGGAGCTCTTCTATGAAGGCCGTTTGACCTGGCGGACGGGACTCGAACTGCAGAAGGTGACATGGCCAGACAACTTCGGCAACGCAGGCCTGTGGTTCGTTCCTGTGGAGCACACAGGAAATCAGAGCAGCTCCAATGAAGAGGCTGCCCTTATCGAGCATCTTGTTGCGGAGTTGACGCACAGCGGCGTGACGTGGGCAAACATGAAGGGCGAACAACATCCAGTCACACTCAACGACATCCTGATCGTGTCACCTTATAACGCGCAGGTCTTCAACCTTGCGGCCCGTATGCCCAAAGCGCGCATCGGGACCGTTGACAAGTTTCAGGGTCAGGAAGCTCCGGTGGTCATCTACTCCATGGCGACTTCGTCACCGGAAGACGCGCCCCGCGGTATGGAGTTCCTCTACAGCATCAATCGCTTTAACGTCGCAACGTCGCGTGCGCGCTGCGCGTGTTTCCTTGTCGCCAGTCCGAAGCTGATGGAGCCCGAATGCAAAACACCGCGGCAGATGAAGCTCGCAAATGCATTGTGTCGGTATTTGGAGATGGCAAAGCAGCTGCAGTCCCCGTTTTAAATCAAAAATAACAATTCACAATTCATCAATCATAAAGCTCCCGATTTCGCTTCATTGCTGGGACAACGCAGCACTGGAGAGCTTTTTCAAGACACTGAAAGTTGAACGAGTCCATCGAACCCGCTATGAAACCCGGGCGCAGGCGAAACTCGATATCGTCGATTGGATCGAAGGCTTCTACAATCGACAGCGCATTCACTCGTCGATCGGTTACAACACACCAGTCGGCGCTGAATCCCGACTGATGTCTGCATAGAAATGGTGTACGTCAAATCGAGGCAGGATCAGCATCAGGGGAACGGGAGCTTTGTGATTGATGAATTTTGAATTGTTATTTTTGAAATAAAACCGGGAACTCACACCGTTCGCAGGTATAGCACGACTGCCAGGATCGCAACGGCGACCAATCCCGCCAGCAGCCCGTAATTCCAGCGACGCTGGAGCTTCAACGCCCTCTGGTATTGTTGATTCTGTTCCTGAATGGTCTGCGAAATCGCGTCAAAGCCGCGGTCGACTTGCTCCCGGTATCGCTGGAGAAGTTCGGCAAGGTTCAGACCGTTTGGAGGCAGTTCCTCCGGCAGCCTGGGCGGACGCGTCTGTGAAACGCTCATAGCGCCTTTGACAAGTTCTGCCGCGATAGACCACCAGCTCATGTTGAGAGAATATCATCAAAGAGTTTCGGCGACGGTGAGGGTCACATGCACGCAAGGCGCTTGACACCTCATGCAGCGCGTGCAAAACTCCGAGGATTCCGGGGCCCCGTCTTGACCCGGGCATTGCGCGTCACGTTTACACGCCTAGAGATTCCAAACATTTAACAACCCAGGTTCTTCAAAAAAGTGAGGTGTTTGTGTCTATCTTCAAGCGTCTCTTATCCCCAACCTTGCCTGTTGTTGTGCTCGGGCTGGCCGGGCTCGCTCCGGGCGTATCCGGCCAGAGCTTCAGCGTCGAGGAAGCTTCAATTGCGGACATCCAGAATGCGATTCGGTCGGGCCAAACAACGTGCAAGCAGGTTGTGCAGAGCTATCTCGACCGGGTCAAAGCGTACAACGGCGCATGCACAGCGCTTCTAACGAAGGACGGCGCGCCGATTCCGCCATCTACTGGAATGGTCCGCGCCGGTGCGCCGATCCAATACCCAACGAAGACTGTTGCAGCATCGACGGTATTTCCAAACCTGGATCAGTACAAAGGTCTTCCCCTGGAGTTCGGCAAGATGATCACGTCGGTCTCCGATCCCACCGTTAAGCTTCAATACGGCTGGCGTGTCGGCATTCCAAACGCAGGGCAGCTCAATGCCCTCGAGACACTCAACATTCGCGGTGAAAGATCGATCACCTGCAAGGGCGATTTTGACCGCGCGCCATCAGCAGGCCCTCTGCCGCCAGGCGCGCCCGCAGTCTGCGAAGAATTCCGCAAGCAGCCGGATGCGCTCGAACGCGCCGAACAACTCGATAAGCAGTACGGACGCACTCCGGATCTGAATGCTCTTCCGATGTACTGTGCGGTCTTTTCACTCAAGGACTGGTATGACGCGAAAGATATGCGCGGTACCGGCGGTAACGATGTGAACTTCGCAATGGATGTCCCCAAAGCGGATTCACCAGACATCGCAGAGCTTCGAAACAAAGGCGCGATCATTTTCGCCGTTGCCGCTGCCAGCAATGTTGGTGGCGCAGCTGCTTCCGGCCCGAACAAGGCAACAGCAAACTTCCCCGACACGAACCTGCAGTATGCGCCCTGGAGCGGTCAAACCTGCAATCCGTATGACACCGCGCGCATCCCGCGTGGCACCAGCAACGGCTCCGGCGTCTCGGTGGCAGCCAATCTCTCGACATGCTCCATCTGCGAGCAGTCGTCGGCGTCATGTAAAGGCCCTGCGTCACGAAACAACATCGTGAATCTGCTCACCACGAAGGGAATCCTGATGGATGGCGGGATCACGGGCAATTACTCGGGTGATCGCGCAGGCATCCACTGCAAGTCGGTAAAGGATGCCGCACTGGTGCTGGATGCGCTGAAGGGATTCGAATCTGAAGATATCTACACCGCAATTCCAAAGGGCATTATCCCTAAGGAACCTTACGCAAGCTTCGTCGTTCCTGACGCGGCGGTGAAAGACAAGCCTCTTCAGGGAGTGCGGGTCGGCATCGTTCGCGAGTTCATGGTGAAACATACGAAAAACGACGTCGCCATCAGCGACCAGCTGGATAACGAGATCAAGACAATCCTGCGCGACAAACTCGGAGCGACTCTCGTCGAGTCTGTTGATCCGATGTATCCGGATGATCCTACCGTACCGAACATGGTCTACACATTTCAGGATGCCATCGCCGAAGTGCTTGGACAAACCATGCCTGAGTATTTCTGGCGGACCAACAGTTCGGGCGAGCTCGAGTTTGCCGTTCCAGGATGGGACGTGCGAACAGTCAGCTACGTCAGCGCGCTCTCGCTGCGAAAAGCTCCTTTGTCGGAGAAAATCAATCTCCGCTCCATCACCAACGGACTTTCGAATCCGGGAAGTCTGCTGGCGTGGGATAGGTATCTCATGGAGCGGGGAGACGCTCGGGTAAAGGATTGGGCAAGCTGGGCAGCGAATGCGACCTTTAAGACCGAAGAAGAGAAGGTGCGAGGCATGAATGCTGCGACCACTACGGATGTCCGTCCCGGTGGAACGCTGAGCTACATGCACATGCAGGCTGCGGCGCGAATGATTGTCATGAAGGTCATGTATGAAAATAAGATCGACGTGTTCGTGAACCCCGAGCAGACCACGCCTCCCTACCTTCTCGGCGGAGCGTTGGAACCCGAAGTCAACGGCCGCGGCACACAGAGTTGCTGCCAGCGCTTCACGGCGCTGCTCGGCAGCCCTGAAGCCGATGTTCCGGCCGGTTATGTGACCACTACTTACGACCCGAAATACGTCCTCAGCCCCGATAAGACCGACTACATTGCCGTTACCGGTGACGTCGCCTCGACGCTGCCCTATCCGATGCCGATCAGCCTGATGTTCTGGGGCGGTCCCGGCACCGACCCGGACATTATTAAAGCCGCGTCGGCATACGAGGCGGCAACGCATCACCGCGTTCCCCCGCCGATGTTCGGGCCTCTGAAGGTTCCGCCCGAAAGCTCCGCCCGCTGAGGAATAGTTAGGACCCGCCGAGGACCTCGCGGCCCTCGGCGGTCTTTTCCAGCATCAAACACGCAACGGCTGGATATCATCTCCAGATATGCCGGGCCGGGACTTCCACACCGAACTTGAGCAATGGTTGAGGGCACGCGCCTTCGTCGAATCTGTTCTCAAGTACGAGATTCTTTTGAGTCTGTTGGCGTTCGCGCTGCTGTGGGGAGGACTTTTGATCTGCTCCGGCACGCTCACGTCGGGCTATCACCTGATCGATGATTGGGAACTGCTGATGATGAGCGATTCCCTGAATCACTCCGGCCTCCTCAGCGTCACGGCCGATAATGTGCAGACGGACCTGAAGATACGGCTGCGGCCGTGGTTCTACATTCAACGGATCTTCACCCTGTGGTTGTTGGGCTTCAACATGACCTTGTTGTCCATTCAACTTCTGGTCACGGCAGTTTTCAGCTCCGTACTGCTGTACATGTTCGCTCGGACCGTTGGCTTCGGCGCGATCAATTCACTTCTCTTTGTATTTCTCAGTTTCCTCGGCCACCAGACGGCCATCTGGTGGCGTTTGGGGGCGGCAGAACCTGTTGGAATATTCTGGTTTGCGCTGGGCCTGCTGTTCATGGCTAAAGCAGTCGTCAAGGGCAATAGACGCACTCTCTACACGGTTCTTTCCGTGATCGGATTCATCCTTGCGACGCTCGCAAAAGAATCGTTTGTTGTGCTTATGCCGGTTGTGTCACTCGCCTGGCTGATGCTGTACTACCGAAACAATGAAGGCGGCATTCTCGATACCGCCCGTGCGGGTGCAATGCCGGTCTTGTCGCTCATCCTTATCTGTGTGGCCGAACTGGCGCTGATCTTTCGAACAGCGGGGATCGGCTATGCGGGCGTGGATTCCCAGAGTCTGGCGATCCCCGCACTTTATGGGACTCTTAAAAACCTCGTATCGGCCGGCAATCGCAACTGGATCATCATCCTGTTGGCCGTATTGGGAATCGCTCTCCTGGTTTCGTTTAGAAAACGTCCTCAGCTGTCATTACTTGTCGAACTCGGGTGTGTCGCTCTCGTGATTCTGCTTTTTTCAGGATCTCAAGTGCTGCTCTACGCGAAATCCGGCATCAACGAGCGCTACCTGGTTCCGGCCACCCTCTCGCTGGCTTTTCTCATCGTTTACCTCATTGCGAAAATCGAACAACTGATACGTCCGTACTCTTTGCGCCTTGGAATTTCAGTATTGTTGCTGTTCGGTACGCTGGGCTCGTTGAGCCTTCAAGCAGCGACTGCCTGGACTGACGCGAAGAGATACGCCGAAGAGAGCCCTCCTCTTCACCGAGCGCTTGAAGAACTCAACGCGTCAACGCAGAACCGTGATGTCGTTGTTCTGGTGGCGGACCCGGCACGAGACTATGAGGCAAGTATTGCGATTCGGGAATATTTGCGGGTTCTCTTCAATCGTACGAATGTTTTCGTTTATCCGCTTTGGGCGAATCCGGCAGATAGCTACTCCGCATTCGAAAAGGAATTAGGCAAGTCATATGAGAAAGACCTTGATGGCGTGCATTTCGACAGGCTCGCCGACAAATCCCAGGTGAGAGCAATATTCACCTGTACTCTTGCGTCCACGGATGACGCGTTCCGTCGGAACACCCCTGACTGGTTCCATCCTGCCGAATTCAAACGCACAGAATTCGGCGCGTTCGTGGTGTATAGCTCACATTGAGCAACGACGCAGGAGTTCTCCTCAACAGCAATCGTCGGCAAACAAAAAACTCATCTCGGTGTAAGAACCTCATAGCCAAGCGAGCGCGCCGCCGCTGCCTGCTTATTGTCATTGGTCATAAGACGGCGGGATCCCAATTCGTCCATCGCGGCGAGATGCAACCGGTCCAGCGACCGGCAGTGCAGTTTAGCGGAAATGTGTTGTTCTATAGCCCGGCGAAAGATGGTGCTCGTTAGTTCGTGGAATTCGAATGGGGAAGTTCCGCGAAACAAGGCCAGCTTGCGACGGTACGCATCGTAACGCCTTTTGTTGATCGCGCCCGACAGCCACCGTGCACGAAACTGAACTTCAGTCTCCAGTTCTGTAAGTGATGAGATGATGACCTGCTGTTCGCCCGAGACCGCCTGGCGTACAGCACCACTCTCAGGCTCTTCCCAGAAAATTTTCAAAAGACAACTGCTGTCGAGATAGGTCATGAGGCTTAGCGCTCATCCCGCTCCCTAAGCAGTCCTTCTTCTACCCAGCGGGTAATCTTGCCGCCGCTCATCTTCCGCTGCCACTTGGCGTGCTTTGCCGGATCAAACGTCGCGCGTTTCCTGGGTTCCACATAGCGCACAAGCTTCGCAACAGGCTTTGAATCGCGCGTAATGAGAATTTCATGCTCTTTCTGGAGAGCCTTCTCCGTTTCCGGCCAGCGCTGACGCAGGTCGCGAACAGTTACAGTCTTCATGACCTTGAGATTAACATGTTTCACATTCCACCAGAAAGCATTGACAACACCTCAGTTACTGCTGCCACCCGCCACCTAACGCCCTGTAGAGTTGCACGAGCGTCACCAGTTCATCTCTGCGGCTTTGAGCAAGCCCTAATTCCGCATCAAACAAATCGCGGTCAGCGTCCAGCGCATTCAAAAGAGTATCGACTCCGCCGCGGTACCGCATGTAGGACAGCCGTGAGCGATCCTGCAGGGTTGACACCAGTTCTTCTTGCTTGGTCTGCACCTCCTTCACCTTCTGATGTTGGATAAGCGAGTCCGAGACTTCGCGGAAGGCAGTTTGAATCGAGCGTTCGTATTCGACCAGCGCGAGTTGCTCCTGAGCTGAGGCAAGATCCACGTTCGAACGGGTGCGGCCGCCGGTAAAGATCGGCTGGGTAACTTGCGGAACAAACTGCCAGACGCCCGCGGGACCGGTAAAAAGACGGGTCAGCTCGTCGCTTTGCGTTCCGAGGAAGCTGGTCAGGCTAATCTTCGGATAGTACGCGGCCTTGGCAACCCCGATCATGGCGTTAGCGGATATGAGTTGCTGTTCCGCAGTACGAATGTCCGGACGGCGTTCGAGCAGGTCAGACGGCAAACCCGGAGGAACAGAGACGGGCTGTTCCTGCTCCATCAGCGAACGACCGCGACGGATCGGCCCAGGGTTTTGGCCGAGCAAAAAACTGATCCGGTTTTCGGTCTGCTCTATCTGCTGTTCGATGCCGGGAATAGTCCGCTCGGCAAAATGAACGAGCTGCTCACCCTGACGAACTTCCAGCTGGGTCGCGACACCTCCGAGTTGGCGATTCTGAATCAACTTTAGCGAAGCTTGCCGTGTAGCAAGTGTTCGCTGCGCGATCTCGAGTTCGGAATCAAGTTCCAAGAGGTTGAAGTACGCGCCGGCAACATCGCTAATAAGCGTGGTCACGACCGCTTTACGGTTTTCGTCGGTAGCAAGAAGGTTCGCTTGAGATGCTTCGGTCGCGCGGCGGAGCCGGCCCCAGATGTCCGCCTCGTAAGAGACGAGATTCAGCGCAAGACTTCCGAAGGTACGACGTTGATCGAAGCCACTGGGCACTGGAAACGAGCCATTGCTCGAGGACCGGAGCGTGGTCACATCGGCAGAAACTCCAATCGTCGGCTTTTGGTCGGCCCGGGTGATGCCGAGGTTCGCTCGGGCGATGTCGATGCGGGCCATTGCGGCGCGAAGATCGTGGTTGCGCTCAAGGGCTACGTTGATCAGGTGCTGAAGATCGGGATCTTTGAAAAGCTCGAACCATTTGAGGTCCGCAAGCGACGTGGGGTCGGTAGACAACGGATCAGGGGCACTCCGAAAAACATCTGGCGCGGGGACGATCGGCTTCGTGTAGTTGGGGCCGACGACGCGGCAACTTGCCAGAATCAGGGACAGAAACGCAAGTGTAATGAGTTTTGGGAATCGGTTCTTCATGGGTCGCTTTTCCGTCATACCGTCGACACCTCGAGGTCGGTCTCGTGATCGATAGAAGCAGATTCAACCGGCGTTTCGACCGCGCGCGTGCGCGCGATAAGCATGTAAATCGAGGGCACGACCAACAGCGTGAAAGCAGTGCCGACAATCATGCCGCTCACGAGCATCACGCCAATGCTGTTCCGGGCCCCGGCGCCCGGCCCCGTGGCCAGCACCAGCGGGAAGTGCCCGACAACGGTCGCAGCCGTCGTCATGAGGATCGGTCGCAATCGTGTGCTGGCCGCTTCAATAATGGCTTCGAGCTTTGTACGGCCCTGCTCCTGAAGATGATTTGCAAACTCGACGATCAAAATGCCGTTCTTGGAGACAAGTCCCACGAGTGTGATCAGCCCGACCTGGCTGTAGATATTCAGCGTCGTGAAACCCAGGAACGAAAACATCAAAGCTCCCGAGATTGCCAGCGGCACCGAACCGGCAAGAACGATGAACGGATCGCGGAAACTCTCGAACTGCGCGGCCAGAACGAGATAGATCAAAATCGCAGACAGCAAGAACGTTCCCAGGAACTTGCTGCCCTCCACGCGAAGCTGACGAGACTCGCTGGCATAGTCGATCGTGGCGCCCTGCGGGAGGATCTTCTTCGCTTCGTCTTCCAGATACGTCAACGCCTGGTCGAGCGGGACCTGAGGGGGAAGCACGCCCTGCACGCGCACTGCATTCAGCTGCTGAAACTTTTTGAGCTCACGCGGCTCTGCAGTGGTGCGAAGGGTTGCAAATGTGGATAGCGGAACCAGTTTGTCTGCTGAGCCCGTGACATACATACCGGAAAGCTGATCTGGCGTGAGCCTCTCGCTGCGCTTGATCTGCGGGATGACCTTGTAGCTCCGTCCCTGGATGCTGAAGCGGTTGACATAATTACCGCCGATCAGCGTAGACAGGTCCTGGCCGGCTCGAGTCAGATCGACGCCCTGCGAGCGCAGCTTGTCCTTGTCGAAAACAACTTCGACCTGCGGCTGGTCGTATTTCAGATCCGAATCCGCATAGATGAACATTCCGCTCGCATACGCTTTCTGCACGAGCTGATTGCCGAGATCGGCAAGCTGTTGCGGCTCTCCGGGAGATGCAATCACGAGATCCACCGGGAAATCTCCACCGCCCGGCAACGGCGGCGGAGTCTGCGGGATCACACGAATGCCAGGAATCTGGGACAACGGCCCCATCGACTCCAGAAGTAACTGCTGTGCTGTCTTTGTGCGCTGACTCCACGGCTTCGTTACCATGCCGCCGAATCCCGACGTTGGTCCGGTGAGCTGAAACACGCTCGCCGTTTCAGGCATCGCCTTGTAGACGTCGAGAACCTTTTCGGTAAACAGCATCGTCTGATCGATCGTTGAGTTCGCCGACGCCTGTATGTACGAAAACACAACACCCTGATCCTCAGCCGGTGCGAGCTCGCGCTGCGAGAACATGTAGAACGGAACCATCAGCGCGGCCACGATCAGCCACAACACCACGACCACGGGCCGATACCGAAGGGTGCCGCCAAGCATCCGGGTATAAAGATGCCGCACGCTGTCGAACCGCCGATTGACCCAGCCGGCGAAGCCGCGCTCGTTTTCTCCGGCACGCAGAAGCTTCGAACTCATCATCGGCGAGAGGGTCAATGCCACCACGCCGGAAACGATGACTGCGCCTGCCAGCGTAAATGCAAACTCCCGGAACAGCGCTCCGGTCAAGCCGCCCTGGATTCCAACCGGCGCGTACACAGCCGCCAGCGTGATCGTCATCGCAATGATTGGGCCGACCAATTCCCGTGCGGCCTCGATTGCGGCGCGGTAAGGCGACTTTCCGCCATGGAGGTGGCGTTCGACATTCTCCACAATGACGATGGCGTCATCGACCACCAGACCTACAGAAAGCACAATCGCCAGCAGCGTGAGAAGGTTGATCGTGAAGCCGGCGGCCATCATGAGAAACACGGCGCCGACTAGCGAGATCGGGATTGCGACGATCGGTATGATCACTGCCCGGAACGATCCAAGGAACAGGAAGATGACGACGATCACGATGACGAGAGTTTCAGTCAGTGTTCGCAGCACCTCATTGATCGCGTCCTGAATGTATTCGGTCGAGTCGTACGGAATGCCGACCTTCATGCCGGCAGGCACTTGCGCTTTAATGTCCGGAAGAGCCGCACGGACGGCTTTGATCACGTCAAGGGAGTTCGCCGTCGGCAGCACCCACACACCCATAAATGTCGCGGTCTGGCCATCGAATCGAACTTCCTGCTCGTAGTTTTCCGCGCCCAGAACGACATCGGCGATCTCGCCGAGCCGCACAACCGTTCCACCCTGCTCTTTAACGACGAGTTGGCGAAATTCCTCCGCAGTCCGTAAATCCGTATTGGCGATCAGATTTACAGACACCATGGATCCCTTGGTACGTCCGAGAGCGGAGAGATAATTGTTACGAGCGAGAGCGTCGTGTAATTCGGTCGGCGAGATCCCCAATGCGGCCATCTTGTCGGGACGCAGCCAGATGCGCATGGCAAACGTGCGGTTGCCAAGGATGTCGGCGCGCTGCACGCCGCTGATCGCGCTCAAACGCGGCTGGACGACGCGGGTCAGATAATCCGTAATCTGATTTTGATCGAGATCTGCAGAAGAAAAACTCAGATAGATCGCGGCGAATTGACTATCGGCTGTTTCGAGCTCGATGATTGGCGCTTCTGCTTCCGGCGGCAGATCGTTGCGGACCTGTGCAACCTTTGCCTGGATCTGAGTCAACGCAGCATTGGTGTCATAGTTCAGGCGAAGGTGCACAGTGATGGTGCTCATGCCCTGCGCGCTCGACGATTCCATGTAATCGATGCCGTCGGCGCTGGCGATGACACGCTCGAGAGGTGTTGTGATGAATCCACGAACAAGGTCGGCGTTTGCACCAACGTAGATCGTCGATACCCGCACGATCGCGATATCGCTGCGCGGATACTGGCGGACACTGAGCGCGCGAATCGATTGCAACCCCGCAATCAGGATCACGAGACTGACGACGATCGAGAGAACGGGCCGCTTGACGAAGAGATCGGTAAATCGCATGTCAGTTGTCCTCTGGCTTTGGAGACGGCTTGTTTGAAGGTTGAACCTTATTGTCGACGAGTACCGCCGCGCCATTGCGGAGCTTGAAAACTCCGGATGTCACGACTTCTTCCTTCGTCTTCACCCCGGACAAAACGGCGATCTGATCACCCCGTGACGGCCCGAGTTTGACGAACTGCTGGCGAACCCCACGATAGGTCTCACCCTTTTCGTTTTTAAGTTCGTCGACCACATAGACCGAGTTGCCATACGGCGCATAGCTGATCGCCGAGGCCGGGAGCGTTATTGCGGTAATCCCCGAGCCCAGCAGCACATCGGTCTGGACGAACATGCCGGGACGCAACTTGTGGTTTGGATTTGCGAGCGTCGCCTGAACCTGTATGTTGCGCGTGGCTTCATCAACGACCGCGTTGAGGGCGGTGACGGTGCCGGTGAAGTCGGCTGCGCGGACCTTGCTGCCGATGGCGACCCTGGAGGCCTCCTCTTGAGGGATACCGAAATTTACCCAGATCGGATCGAGAGACTGCAGCAGGACGACGGGTGTACCGGGCGACAGATATTGTCCGAGGTTCACCTGCCGAAGTCCGAGAATTCCCGTGAAGGGCGCGCGGATCGTCTTGCGTTCGATCATCGCTTTGATCTCAGCGACTTTGGCCTCTGTTTCTTTTTGCTCCGCCGCCGCGCGGTCGAATTCAGCGCGGGTAATCGCACCATCGTTAATCAAGCTGTTCATGCGTTCGAAATTCAGGCGGGCAAGATCGCGGGTGGCTTCAACGGCTGCGAGCTGCGCCTGTTCCTGCTTGATATCGAGTTGCACGAGAATGTCGCCTTCATTGACTGAAGCGCCGGATTCAAATGTGATGCGAGAAACAATACCGGGAAGATCTGCGCTGACCGTCACGCCCTGAACTGCAGCAGCAGTGCCGATTGAGCTCAGGGATGCAGGCCAGGAATCATTGCGTGCAATGATGGTAGTCACAGCCTCGGGCGGCTGCTGGTAGGCTGCGGCCTGCGCCATACCTTCCTGAACCTGTTTGAACTTTACGAAGCCCAGAGCGCCGATCGCGGCGGACGCGACGACCAACATAAGAATCATTCGTTTTACCATCGGTGTTTCCTCTCCTCTGCTATTACGTCGAACAACGGAGGCTGAAATCGACATTGCGCCGCGTAGCCTTCGAATCGTTTGGATTTATGCAGGAGAAATGCCAAGTGTTAAGCGATTGAAATCAAACACAGGAAGTGAAGAAGAACGCCGTGATTTCGCGATCAATTCGCGAAATCACGAATCGGTTCGCGAAACTGTTGGAGTTTGTATAGCGAAGTTCGGGACAGCAGAAGTAGAGAACGCTGGATTATTTATCGGAATGCTCTCCCTGCGAACCGCGGCACCGACATTCCTGTTCGATCCACGCAGGGAGATAGCACGGGGGATTCTGGATGATGACTCTCGACCTGACATTACAGAGATACTGCATCGCTTTGCGGTCTACGAAATCCACGTGAAACATTTCCAGCACGATCTGCGGGGCTGCACTCGGATCCAGAGCCGTTTCCAGTTCCGAAACGTATTCTTCCGTGAGTTGGCCCCACAGAGTTACCGTGAGCGTGTTGGACTCAGTTCGGGTTGTCGTAATCTTTAGCACGATCCCGCCGGAATGAAATCTTTCGTATCTTCCTCTTCGACTTCCTCGAAGAGGAGTGGAACAGCCAGGTCATAGAGTGCATCGCCATCGAGAAGCGTCTTATCGTCTTCATCAACTAACGTAAAGGACCGGGTCTGCTCGTCGTACTGAACCTTGATATGAAGCATCGTCGTCGTCCTCCTTTGGAACGCCCGCCGTCCGTTGGTAACGTCCGGCGAGCGCATCTGGAAAGTTAGAAGCGAGCGTAGAAACCAACGGAAGGCTGAGCGAGGTGAGTGAATTTGTCCGTGGTAAGACTATTCAACTGAAAGTCAGGAGCCTTGAACGCGAGTCCGCGATATTCCGCACGGAAACCAAATTTGCTGGTGATGTCGAAATTCGCGCCGCCACCGTACACGAAAGTGCCACGCGTTTGCTGTTCCGCACCGGGGACAACAAACTTATCCGTCGGATTGAACGCCACAACACCGCCGCCGCCGAGAGCGTAAGGCCGGAAGTGCGCGATGCCCGTTCGAATATGCCACACCAGCGAACCTGTCGCTTCATGGATATCGCTCTGAATCGATGTCGAACTGTTCAGCGCGTTATAGTTCTGCGTGTTGCGGGAAAACCCGTAGTTCCCTTCCACTCCAAAGTTACGATCGAACTGATAAGAATATCCAGCAAGGAAACCACCCGATTTGGTCGCATCGTACGAAGGGTTTTGGTCCTTGAGACTGTTCGTGAAGAGCCCTATGCCCTGAATCGTGATCTGCGAAGGCTGCTCCACCTGTGCGAATGCGCTTGTCGCGGATGCTGCAACGGCGACGAACAAACCGAACGTAAGAACCTTCTTCGAAACAAACGAACTGTACATTTTCTGTCTCCTTTTCTGACAGCCATGCAAAGTGCAAGGGGGATTCCAAGTGGGATATGCCTGATTTTGTCGAGGGTTAGCGGAAGGCGCGCCGGAATCTCGCGAAATTACTCACGAAATCACGAAGGATTCGCGAAGGGGTAAACCTACTTCTCGGAATGGTCTCTTCGCGAGGATCCGCAACGAAATTCCTGCTCGATCCATCGCAATACATAGGAAGGAACGTTCTCGATGATCACTCGCGACTTCACGCCGCACAGAAATTCCATCGCTTTGCGATCCACGAACGTCACGTTCGACATGTCGAGGGAAATGTGCAGCGCAACGTCGGGTCTCAAGGCCTTTTCCAGCTCCTGAACGTACTCCCCCGTTAGCTGTCCGCAAAGGCAGACCGTGACCGCTTCGCTCTCGGTTTGAATAGTGGTGATCTTCAACACGGGCGCCATCATACAA
>Ga0207659_10000220_pt1 | contig 34521 bp, 28 predicted proteins | sample KBSM43metaG_FD_184330 | JGI IMG/M metagenome (GOLD analysis project Ga0207659, IMG submission 184330) | Miscanthus rhizosphere microbial communities from Kellogg Biological Station, Michigan, USA - KBS M4-3 metaG (SPAdes) (version 2) | ecosystem: Host-associated > Plants > Roots > Rhizosphere >...
ACGGCGCAGATTTCGCGGCGCCGGCGATCGAGAAAGGCGCGGCCGGCGTCGTGGTGCCGCGAGGATGGGCGCAAGAGGCGGCACAGGCGCGGAGAGCGGGAACGGCGGGAACGGCCGAGGCGGTGGTCGTCGAAGTCGACGACACAACCGTCGCGCTGCAACTGCTGGCCAACGCGATTCGGAAAGAGTCGGGAACGAAAGTGGTGGCGATTACGGGTAGCGCCGGCAAGACAACGACCAAGGAAGTGACGAGCGAGTTGCTGGCGACCCGGTATCGCGTGATTCGCAATCGAGGCAATTTCAATAACCACATCGGACTGCCGCTGTCGCTGATTGAACTGCGCGAGCGGCCGGAGATTGCTGTCGTCGAACTGGGTATGAACCACGCCGGTGAAATCAGCACGCTGGTACGCGTCGCCGATCCCGACCTGCGGGTGTGGACCAACGTCGGTGAAGCACACCTGGGATTTTTTGCTTCGGTCGATGCGATCGCCGATGCGAAGGCCGAAGTGATGGAAGGCGCCACCGCGTCCACCGTTCTGGTCGCCAATGCCGACGACGAACGGATTGAGGCGCGAGCGGCACGCTTCATGGGGCGAGTTGTCCGATTTGGAGTGGAACGGCCGGCCGACGTCAGGGCTTCGAACCTGCGTGACGGCGGCACCGAAGGGATGGCCGCCACCGTTGCGACGCCGCACGGGCAATTCGAACTGACGACGCCGTTGATCGGACGGGGCAATCTGCAGAACGTGTTGGCCGCAACCGCGGTTGCGATCGAGTTCGACGTGCCGATCGAAACGATCGCCGAGCGAGCGAAAACGCTGGCGCCGGCGGCGCATCGCGGTGAAGTGGTGCGGTTGTCGAACGGCGTGACCGTCATCGACGACAGCTACAACGCCAATCCGACCGCCACCAAACGCGCCCTCGACGTGCTGGCACAGTCGTCGTCGGATCGCAAAGTTGCGGTGCTTGGTGAGATGCTCGAACTCGGCGATCGATCCGTGGCCTTGCACGAGGAAGTGGGCCGGGCAGCGGCGCGATCGGGCGTGGACGAGTTGGTGACGGTTGGCGGCGCTCCCGCAGCAGCGATGGCCGACGCTGCGATCGCCGCCGGGTTGAAAAAGACCCAGGTGCGTTACATCGCGACCAGCGATGAAGCAGCGGACGCGGTTGCCGCAACCGTGCGGCGCGGTGATGTCGTGTTGGTGAAGGGTTCGCGCGGGGTGAAGACCGATCGGGTAGTGGAGCGGTTGAAAGCGGTTCGGAACTGATGCTGTTCCATCTGCTCTACAACTTCCATAACCAACTGTCGGTGCTGAACGTGACGCAATACATCACGTTTCGCACTGCGGCGTCGAGTTTGTCGGCCCTGCTGATGAGCCTGGTGCTCGGGCCATGGATGGTGCGGAAGCTGCGCGAGTTTCAAATCGGCCAGGTGATCAGGACCGAAGGGCCGCAGACGCATCGGCCCAAGGCCGGAACGCCGACGATGGGCGGGTTGCTGATCTTGACGGCGTCGCTGGTGCCGACGCTGTTGTGGGCGGACTTACGGAATATCTACGTGTGGATTGCCGTGCTGACTACCGCCGGCTTCGGCGGAATCGGTTTCGCGGACGACTATCTCAAGATCGTCCGTCGGTCGCACCACGGGCTGCTGCCGCGTTACAAGATGGGCCTGCAGCTGCTGTTGGGCGCCGCGGTCGGCGTCGCGTTGCTGATTCTGACCAGCGAAGGCCTCTACAACACGAGGCTCGTCTTCCCATTCTTCAAGCGGCTGATTCCCGATCTCGGCTGGGCCTACGTGCTGTTTGCGGCGTTCGTGCTGACTGCCGAATCGAACGCTGTCAACCTGACCGATGGCCTGGACGGCCTGGCGATCAGCGTCTTCGCGATCTCTGCCGGCGCCTATACCGCCCTGTCCTACGTCACCGGTCATCGCGTGTTCGCCGAATACCTGCTGCTGGTGCGTTTTCCGCCAGCCGGCGAACTGACGGTATTTGGTGGCGCTCTGGTCGGCGCGTCGCTGGGATTTCTCTGGTTCAACTCGTACCCGGCCGAGATTTTCATGGGCGACGTCGGTTCGCTGGCGCTCGGTGCGGCGCTCGGCATCGTGGCGATCCTGATCAAACAGGAGCTGTTGCTGCCGATCGTCGGCGGCGTGTTTGTGCTCGAAGCGTTGTCGGTGGTGCTGCAGGTCGGTTACTTCAAGGCAACCAGCGGCAAGCGGCTGTTCAGAATGGCGCCGTTGCATCATCACTTCGAGTTGATTGGCTGGAGCGAACCGAAAGTAATCACCCGTTTCGTGATCGTCGCGATCATCTTTGCCTTGTCGGCGATGGCGACGTTGAAGCTGCGATGAAGAATGGACTTTGATGTGAAACAGAAGCGCGTGACCGTCGCTGGCGCGGCGAGAAGCGGATTGGCCGCCGCCGAGCTGCTGGCGCGTCGTGGTGCGCGCGTCACGCTGTCGGAATCGTCCCCCGACGTGCCGGCGCCGGAGCGATTGACGTCACTCGGCGTGTCCCTGGAAGTCGGCGGACACAAGCCGGCGACCTTCGAGCTTGCCGACCTGATCGTCCTGAGCCCGGGTGTCCCGTCCGAACAGCCAGCAATCGCCGCGGCGCGACGTCGCGGTGTGCCGGTGATCGCTGAGATCGAGCTGGCGTCGCGTTGGCTGCTCGGCCGAGTGATCGCGATCACGGGGACGAAAGGCAAGTCGACGACCACCGCGCTGACTGGACGAATTCTCGAGACGGCCGGCTTTCAAGTAACGGTCGGTGGCAACATCGGCCTTCCGCTGAGCGCCCAGGTCGACGAATCGACCGCTGAAACGCTCCACGTCGTCGAAACGAGCAGCTTTCAGCTCGAACAGATCGACACCTTCCACCCGTGGATCGCGGTGATGATGAACTTCTCGCCCGACCACCTCGATCGCCATCCGACGATCGACGCTTACGCGTCGGCAAAAGCCAGAATCTTCGAGAACCAGCTGACCGGCGACTGGGCGGTGGTCAATGCCGACGACCCGATGGTCCTCGAGATGGCCCGGCGCGGGCGCGCAGCGATTCGGCCGTTCGGCCGGCGTCATCCGCCGCCCGAAGGCACGGCGGTTGAGCACGAATGGATCGTGGATCGCCGCTCTGGCAAATCGGAACGGTTGGTGCCGCTCGACGCCATTCACCTGCTTGGTCCGCACTTGATCGACGACGTCATGGCCGCAGCCACGGTCGGCGTGATCGCTGGTGCGGCGCCGGCGGCGATGACCGCTGCGGTCGAGTCGTTCCGCGGCCTCGAGCATGCGATGGAGTTTGTCACGGCAATCGACAGCGTCCGCTTCGTCAATGACTCGAAAGCGACCAACGTCGAGTCGGCGCTGCGATCGATCGAGAGCTTCGAATCGGATCTCGTACCGATCCTCGGCGGCCGCTTCAAAGGCGGCGATTTACGCCTGCTGCGCGGGCCGCTGTCGGACCGAGCCAAAGCGGTCGTCGCGATCGGTGAAGCGCGGCCGCTGATCCGCGAAGCGCTGGCCGGCGCGGTCGACGTGTATGAGGAAGACAGCTTGCGCGGTGCGGTTCGTCGCGCCTACGCATTGGCGCACCCATCCGGCGTTGTGCTGCTGGCGCCAGCCTGCGCGAGCTTCGACATGTTTCGGGATTACGCGGAACGGGGAACGCGCTTCAAACAGGAGGTAGGCGTGCTCGCACGCCGCAGCGAAATGTAAGCAGAAGCGGTGAGCAGTCGTCAGTCGGCTGCGCGGTGGAGGACTGGCTGCTGGGAACCCAAGCTGCCCCGGCTTGGGAAGCTGGTGCCTCTATCCGGGCCGACTGATGACTGCTGACCGCTCCTGCCGCATGCGGCAGACCGCCGATCTTAGATCCGAACTCGAGGAATGTTTCGGGCGAACAGAGGCAGAACTTTACGGTATGGCGCGAAAGCTCAAATCCGACAAGGTCTTGTTTACCACGACGATCCTGCTCGTCGGGCTGAGCATTGTGATGGTCTACAGCGCTTCAGCCCCGGTCGCGCTCGACCGCTACGGCAAAGCGTCGATGTTCCTCATCAAGCAGGGCCTCTGGGCCGTGCTTGGTCTGGCGATGCTGGCGGTGGTGATGCGCGTCGACTATCACACCTATCGTGAGCCGGTTTTCATCTGGACCTCGCTTGGGCTGGTCACGCTCGCGCTGGTTGCGGTGTTTTTCAGTCCGCCAATCAATGGCGCGCGTCGCTGGTTCGGCGTCGGCGGCATCGGCGTGCAGCCGTCGGAACTGGCCAAGCTCGTCGCCATCGTCTTTATCGCCGCGCTGCTCGAACGCCGGATGCATCGCATTGACGAACTGCGCTACGCGCTCGCGCCAATCATTGTCGTGGTGTTGGGACTGGTCGCGCTGATCTTGCTGGAGCCGGACTTCGGCACGTCGATGTCGCTCGCCCTGATCGCGGCGGTGATGGTGTTCGCAGCTGGACTGAACTGGCGCTACATCGTCGGCGCCACGCTGCTCGCGCTGCCGGCGCTCTATGTGGTCGTCATGGGATCGGCATATCGCCGCCGTCGAACCCTTGCGTTCCTGAATCCGTGGGACGACCCGCTGGGCGATGGCTTCCAGGTAATCCAATCGCTGATCGCGATCGGCACCGGCGGCGTGTGGGGCAAGGGACTGATGAACGGCGTCCAAAAGCTGTTCTACCTGCCCGAGCCGCATACCGACTTCATTTACTCAGTGATCTCCGAGGAACTCGGACTGGTCGGCGCCACGGCGGTACTGCTGTGTTTTTGCATCGTGGCGTGGCGCGGCATGCGGGTCGCGTTGCGGGCACCCGATACGTTCGGTTCGTTTCTCGCGCTCGGCCTGACGACGATGGTGGCGGTGCAGGCGTTCATCAACATCAGCGTCGTCCTCGGATTGATGCCGACCAAGGGGATTCCGTTACCGTTCGTCAGCAATGGGGGATCGTCGCTGCTGATCAACCTGGTTGGCATGGGCATCCTGCTGAACGTTTCACAGCATGCGACGTCGTCAACCGTCTCGACATCGCTGCGCTCTTTCACGGGGCCGACGGCGGCCGGGCATGAATGAGCGAGTTGTTGCGCGTCGTGATCGCCGGTGGCGGCACCGGCGGCCATCTCTATCCCGGCATCGCGGTCGCGCGCGAGTTGCAGCGCCGCGTCCCGGGCGCGGAGATTTCGTTTGCTGGAACGGCGAGGGGAATCGAGGCGCGCGTCGTGCCGCGCGAAGGGTTTCGACTCGACCTGATTCGCAGCGGCGGTCTGAAAGGCAAGTCGCTGGCCGATCGCACACGTGGCGCAGCGCTGCTGCCGCTGAGCCTTGTCGACGCGTGGCGAATCGTTTCGGTGCGGCAGCCGGATCTGGTGATCGGCGTTGGCGGCTACAGCTCGGGGCCGGTCGTGTTGACCGCCTCGCTGCGCGGCGTGCCGACGATGCTGCTCGAACAAAATGCCGTGCCCGGATTGACCAATCGACTGCTGGCGCCGTTCGTCAAGGCGGCAGCCGTGACGTTCGACTCGACTCAGACGTTCTTCGGATCCAAAGCGTTTGTCAGCGGCAACCCGGTCCGGCCGGAGTTTTTCGCGACGGCTGGCCTCATACAGGAGTCGGCGATCGATGACCAGACCTCCGGTGTTCGGGTCCTAGTTTTTGGCGGTTCTCAGGGGGCGCACGCGATCAACGTGGCCATGGTGGAGGCAGCGGCGGGGCTGGCGCAGCATCCGAGTCTTCATATCACCCATCAGACGGGAGAACGAGATGTGGAGATGGTGCGCGCCGGTTATCGGACGGCGGGGATTCAGGCCGACGTCGAGCCGTTCTTCTTTGACATGGGACGGCAACTCGGACAAGCGCAGGTAGTGGTCAGTCGCGCCGGTGCAACCACGCTGGCGGAAATCGCCGCAGCCGGCAAAGCAGCGATTCTGGTGCCGCTGCCGACTGCGACTGACGACCACCAGCGCAAGAACGCGGAAGCGCTGGCGTCGGCCGGCGCCGCCGATCTGCTGCTGCAGTCCGAACTGGACGGCGGCGTTCTGGCGCAACGGATTCTCGCGCTGGCCCGCGATCGTCCGAGGCGCATCGCCATGGCCAGCGCCGCACGAAACCTTGCGCGGCCTGATGCCGCCAGGGTGATTGGCGATCGGGCATTGGAGTTGGCGCGTGCTCGGTAAGACGCGCCATGTGCACTTCGTCGGGATCGGCGGCATCGGGATGAGCGGCATCGCCGAGTTGTTGAAAAACCTTGGCTACGCCGTCAGCGGTTCGGATGAAAAACGATCGGTGGTGACCGATCGGCTGGCGAGTCTGGGAATTACGGTGAGTATCGGCCATCAAAGCGCGAATGTCGGCGACTCGGACGTCGTCGTGGTGTCGTCGGCAGTGCGGACGAGCAACCCGGAAGTGGCCGAGGCGATGCGGCGGCAGGTACCGGTGATCCCGCGCGCCGAAATGCTCGCGGAGCTGATGCGCCTCCGTTTTTCGATCGCCGTTGCCGGCGCGCACGGTAAGACGACGACCACGTCGATGATCGCGCTGGTGCTCGAACGTGCCGGCCTCGATCCGACGGCGGTGATCGGAGGACGGCTGAGTGCGTTCGGCAGCAATGCGCGTCTCGGGCGCGGCGAGCTGATGGTGGCTGAAGCGGACGAAAGCGACCGATCGTTTCTTAAACTGTTTCCGACGATCGCGGTGATGACCAACATCGACTACGAGCATCTCGAGAACTACGGCGGCTTCGACGACCTGAAACAGGCGTTCGTCGACTTCGCCAACAAGGTGCCGTTCTACGGATCGGTAGTGCTGTGCCTCGACGATCCGCATCTATCGAGCGTGATGCCGAAGCTGGCGCGCCGCGTCGTCACCTACGGGCTCGAGGCAGCGGATGCGGACGTTACCGCGACCGACATCCACCTGGCGCCACTCAGTGTGACCGCGACTGTCAAACGGCGTGCCCGTCGCGCCGACGATGGGTCGAAGACGCTGGCAACGCTCGGCGATCTGACCTTGAACGTCCCGGGACGCCACAACCTGCAGAACGCGCTGGCGGCGATCGCCGTTGGCACCGAACTCGGCTTGTCGTTCGACCGCGTCGCCGCCGGATTGCGCGACTTTCAGGGCGCGGAGCGACGGTTCGAGGTGCGTGGCGAACCAAAAGGCATTCTGATCGTCGACGATTACGGCCACCATCCGACCGAGATCGCGGCGGTGCTCGCCGCGGCCCGGACGCTCAGCCGGCGGACGATCGTCGTCTTCCAGCCGCATCGCTACACCAGGACCGCGAACTTGATGGACGCCTTCGGTCCGGCACTGGCCGATGCGGACCACATCGTTTTGACCGACATCTATTCGGCCGGCGAGGAGCCGATTCCCGGCGTCACACTCGATGCGCTGGCAGCGAGCATCCGCAAGCAGATAAGCGTGCCGCTCGATGTCGCGCCGACGCTCGACGACGCCATCGCCGCGGTGAAACGGACAGCGCTCGGCGGCGACATCGTGATCACGCTCGGGGCCGGATCGGTCGGAACACTGCCCGACAGATTGATCGAGGCGCTCGCATGAGTCCGGTGGCTGCACCCGCCGACAAGCGATTCCGGCGTGCGCACGTCAAGCCCGGCCGGCGGCGGCGCAGCTGGCGGGCGGCCCTGAGGCCGGCGACAGCCTGGCTGACGTTGGTCGGGCTGCTGGCGTTCGGGGTGTATCGAACGACCAGCATCGCCGCGCACGCCGGCGTCCTGCGGATCGATCGCATCGCGATCCACGGCAACGAACGCCTGTCGAAAGGCGAGGTTCTGTCGGTGTTGAGCGGGCTGCGCGGCCAGAACCTGTTATGGACGAATCTTGACGCGTGGCGCAGCAAGCTGCTGGCCTCGCCGTGGGTCCGCGACGCGTCATTGCGCCGTTCGCTGCCTTCGACCGTCGAGGTGGTGATCGCCGAGCGCACGCCAATCGGCGTCGGCCGAATGAATGGCGAGATGTATCTGATCGATGAACGTGGCGTCGTGATCGATGCCTACGGCCCGCAGTACTCCGATTTCGATTTGCCGATCGTCGACGGCCTGGCGCTGCACAACGAAAACGAACGCGGCTCGGCCGACGAAGCACGCGGCGAACTCGCCGCACGGGTCATTACCGCGCTGTCGGCCAAGCCGGCGGTGGCCAAGCGGCTGTCGCAAGTCGACGTCAGCGACGCGCATAACGCGACCGTGATTCTGAACGGCGACACCGCGGTGATCCAGCTCGGCGACGACCAGTTTCTGCGGCGCTTGGAGTCGTATCTCGACCTCGCGTCGGCGTTGCGCGATCGCGTCGCGGACATCGATTACGTCGATTTGCGGTTTGAAGATCGGATTTATGTGAGACCCGCACGGAGCAACGGGGACGTTAAACGCAAAGTTCGCGAAGTTCGCTAAGGTCACAAAGTTACTTTGCGAACTTTGCGAACTCTGCGTCGAAACTCGGAGGGTGAGTGGCGCGTAAAGAACGATACCTGGTGGGACTCGACGTCGGCACCTCGAAGGTGACCGCGGTGGTCGGCGAGATTCTCGCCGGCGGTGGTCTTGACGTCGTCGGCATCGGCGTCGCCGAATCGCGCGGCATTCGCCGCGGCGTCGTCGTCAATCTCGAGGCGGCGGTCGATTCGATCAAGAAGGCGATCGAAGAAGCCGAACTGATGGCCGGAGTCGAGATCGACTCGGTCCACCTCGCGCTGTCGGGCCCGCACATCAAGGGTTTCAACAGCCGCGGCGTGATTGCGGTCGCCGGCAAGAATCGCGAGATCACCCGAGAAGATGTCCGAAGAGCAATCGATGCGGCGAAGGCTGTATCGCTGCCAACCGGCCGCGAGATCCTTCATGTGCTGCCGCAGGACTTTGTCGTCGACGAGCAGGACGGGATTGGTGCGCCAGTCGGCATGACTGGGGCTCGGCTCGAGGTGAACGTCCACATCATCACCGGCAGTCAGAGCTCGACCCAGAATATCGTCGCCTGCGTCAACCGCGCCGGCGTCAACGTTGCCGAAACCGTGGTGGAGCAACTCGCCGCGAGCGAATCGGTCCTGACCGACGACGAGAAGGAACTTGGCGTCGCCCTGGTCGATATCGGCGGCGGCACGACCGACATCGCGATCTTCGAGCGCGGCAGTCTCTGGCACACCGCCGTGATCGGCGTCGGCGGCGACCACTTCACCAGTGACATTGCGGTGGGTCTGCGAACGCCGGTGCCGGACGCGGAAAGAATCAAACGCAAGTGCGGCTGCGCGCTGTCGGGAATGGTTGACGAAGACGAGACGATGGAAGTGGCCAGCGTCGGCGGCCGCAAACCGCGGGTGATGGCGCGGCGGATCCTGTCCGAAATCCTTCAGCCCCGAGCCGAAGAGATCTTTCATCTGGTGTGGGACGAGATCCGGCGTGCCGGCTACGAGAAGTGTCTCAACTCCGGCATCGTGCTGACCGGCGGCGGCGCGATCCTCGATGGGATGCCGGAAATCGCCGAGCAGATTTTCGATCTACCGATTCGACGCGGCAGCCCCGGCAACGTCGGCGGTCTCGCCGATCACGTCAACAGTCCGACCTTTGCCACCGGCGTCGGTCTGGCGCTCTACGGATTCCGCAACATGGCTGGGGAACCATCGCGTGCGCCGGTCGGCGCGGGCGCTCTGGTGCGCGTCGCCGGGCGGCTGCGCGGTTTGTTCCGGGAATTTTTTTAAAGGCGGACGTGGTCCGCTTATCCACAGAGGAGAGGGCGAATGGCCGATTACATGGACGATGAGATGAAGCGCCTGAGACTGCGCCTCGAAGACGAGAGCCACGCCGGTGCGCGCATCAAGGTCATCGGCGTCGGCGGCGGCGGCAGCAATGCCGTCAACCGCATGGTGCAGACCGGACTCGACGGCGTCGAGTTCATCGTTGCCAACACCGATTTGCAGGCGCTGCAATACAGCCCGGCGCCGGTCAAGCTGCAGATTGGCGGCAAACTAACGAAGGGCCTTGGCGCCGGCGCCGATCCGAACGTCGGCCGTCAGGCGGCGCTCGAAGACACCGAGAAAATCATTCAGGCGCTCGACGGTGCCGACATGATTTTTGTCACCACCGGTCTCGGCGGCGGGACCGGCACCGGTGCCGCGCCGGTGATTGCCAGCCTCGCCAGCGAACTCGGCGCCTTGACCGTTGCGGTGGTGACCAAACCGTTCAAGTTCGAAGGCAAGAAGCGGCTGACCCAGGCCGAACGCGGCCTGGATTCTTTGCGCGACTGTGTCGACACCATCATCACCATTCCAAACGAGCGGTTGCTGACGATCATCGAACGCACGACGACGCTGACCGACGCATTCCAGACGGCGGACGACGTGCTGCGGCAGGCAATCCAGGGAATTTCGGATTTGATTCTGGTGCCGGGCATGATCAACCTCGACTTCGCGGATGTCAAAACCATCATGGCCGGCATGGGTCTGGCGATGATGGGCACCGGTGTGGCGGAGGGGCAGGACCGCGCGCTCGAGGCGGCGCGCCGCGCGATTTCGAGCCCGTTGCTCGAAGGCGCTTCGGTCAACGGCGCACGCGGCGTGATTATCAACGTCACCGGCGGACCCGATCTGTCGCTGGTAGAGGTCAGCGAAGCGTCTGCGATTGTCCAGGAAGCCGCGGACGAAGAGGCCAACATCATCTTCGGTGCGGTGGTCGATCCGGGGCTGAAGGGAAAAGTGAAGATCACCGTGATCGCCACCGGATTTGGTCAGCATGCAGCGACGCAGCCGATTGGCGCGCCAGCCGCGACCCCGACTGACCTGTCAATTTACGCAGATGCGATCCGCGTTCAGAGCGAACCGCTGCCGATACCGGTTGCGCCGGCGCGATTGTCGATCGCCCGGCGTCCGCTGATGGACTTGCCGTTGACCGGCACCGCAGGGGTAGCGCCGCCGCCACGAATGGCGCTACCTGCGGCGCCGCCGCCTGCTGAAACAACCGAGCGCAACGCGGTTCGCAACACCGCCGCCAACGACTCCGAATTCGACCTGAGCAGCACATTTGACGTGCCGGCGTTTTTGAGACGGCAGGAAAGCTAGGGGTTCGGGGTTCAGGGTTCGGGGTTCAGGGTTCTTTGGGTTCGCGGTGATACAGTAAGTAGATCCACGGAACGCGAGAGCGCCGCCGTCTGAGCGTCAACGCCCGGACGGATTCGCGTGACGCCCCGGCTACCAATGAACTCCTGGGAACAGAAGGAACGCGCACTTGTTACCCTCGCCAAAGAGGTCGGCTACATCACCAAGCCGCACGGTAGTCGTCTGCGCATCGCCCTGGCATTTCCCAACACCTATTGGGTCGGGATGTCGAATCTCGGCTTCCAGACGATCTATCGGTTGTTCAATGCCGAGCCCGACATCGTCTGCGAGCGGTTCTTTCTGCCGCCCAAGCAGGAACTCGCGTCGATGGTGCAGGCGCGCACGCCGCTGCTGACGCTCGAGTCGCAAACGCCGGTTGGCGAGTTCGACATCGTGGCGTTTTCGGTGTCGTTCGAGTGGGATTACACCAACGTGCTCACCCTGCTGCGAATGGCGGGAATCCCGCGTTATGCCGCCGAACGAAATGCGCACCACCCATTGATCGTGGTCGGCGGTGCGGTGACATTCGTCAATCCCGAACCGCTGGCGCCGTTCGCCGATGTCATCGCCGCAGGGGAAGGTGAAGCGCTGATTCCCGGCTTGCGTGGCGCTTTCAGCGCCGCGACCGATCGCGCCGACTTGTTGCGGCTGCTTGCGAACGAACGCGGATTCTACGTGCCGTCGTTTTATCGGCCCGAGTATGCCGGCGATGGAACGCTCGCCGGCTACACGCCGACCGCGTCGTTCGATGTGCCGATGCCGGTGCGCAAGGCGGCGCTGAAGACCACCGAGGCGGTGGATCCGCCGGTGACGAGCATTTTCACGCCCGACACCGAATTCGGCTCGCGCTTCCTCGTGGAAGTGGTCCGGGGCTGCGCCAACCTGTGCCGGTTCTGCTGGGCCGGATACAACTACCTTCCGGTCCGCGCATTTCCGGCCGACCGCATCCTCGAACTCGCCGGCCAGGCGCGCCAGTACGCCAGCCGTGCCGGCCTGGTGTCGATCGCGCTCTGCGACCATCCCGAGATCGAACGGATACTGGCGCGGCTGCTCGAACTCGGTTACGCGATCAGCCCGGCCTCGTTGCGGCTTGACGACCTGACAGAACCGATCGTCCGAATGCTGCGGGCCAGCGGCGAACGGTCGATCACCATCGCGCCGGAAACCGGCTCGGATCGGTTGCGCCGGGTGATCAACAAAACGGTCACGAACGACGAAATCCTCGACAGCGCCGAGCTGATCTTTGCGAGCGGCATCGAGAGTCTGAAACTGTATTACATGATCGGCCTCCCGACCGAAACGGACGACGACCTGGTCGCAATCCGGGACCTCACCCTTCAGCTCCGCGAACGGATGCTGAAGTATGCGAAACCGCGCGGACGTATCGGATCGATCACCGCCAGTGTCAACGCGTTAATCCCGAAACCTGGTACCGCCTACCAGTGGATCGCGATGGAAGACGCGGCGATCACCTCGCGAAAAATGAAGCGCCTGCGCTCGCTGACGGCGGACATCGACAACGTTTACTTCAACATCAAGTCCGAACGACACTCCTACTACCAGGCGCTGCTGTCGCTCGGTGATCGGCGCGTCGCACCGGCGATCGAAGCGGCCGAGCGAAACGGCCAGAACTGGCGCGCTGCCGTCGCCGAAACGAAGATCGACGGCGACTTCTACATTTTCCGCGACCGCAGCCGCGACGCTTTCCTGCCCTGGGACGTGATCGACGGCGGCATGAAGCGTCCGTTTTTCGAGTCGGAGTACGAAAAGGGACTCCGCGAGGAGTGGACGCTGCCGCCGAAGCGGGCCAAGGAAAACGCGCGGCTGCTGCCGGTGATTCAATAATCCTGGCGCGATCGCAGAGCCGGCTAGTTGGCTACCGCTGCACGCTCTTCGAATTCCGCAAAGGCGTCCAGAATCATCTCGCGGAGTGTGTTTTGCGCGGTCGTATCGGCGATTGGCCGCAGCAGCGCGAAGCTGCGACGATCGCCGTTGACCGAGTACGAGCGCGCCGGAAACGTGACGTTTCGTCCGCCGCCGCCGCGCCTTTCCCAGATGGTGAAGCCAATCAGCTTGAGGCCGCTCAGCGGACCGTCGGCGAAGTGCAACTCGGCATCGGCGAGCTTGCCGGCAGGCGCCGCGGCTTTGTTGTCGTTCGGCGTGATTCTGATCGTCATCGCAATTCTCCTTTAACCGCCCGCAGCGGGCGATTGCGGTTGGCGACGACGGGAGAGTCAAGAGCGATGCCTGGCAATGGCACCGGAGGCGTGACGACAAGTTGCTGAACAGCTGCGGATTACGGCGCGAGCCCCGCGCGGTGCGATCGCAGCACCGATCGAGGCTGCCCCGCGTCAACCGCTGTTTCCGTCAAGCGCCGAGAATCATCACCTGCGCGAATGCCAGCGCGTCCGAGTGGGTGATGGTCACCAGCGACGACCGGCCGCCGATTGCGGCAAAACGCCGGCCGGCACCTCCGTGCAACTCCAACTGCGGCGGCCCGCCGCGGCGGACGACCTCGACGTCGCGCCACAGCACGCCTTGTGAGTGACCGGTACCCAGCGCCTTCATCGCGGCTTCTTTCGCCGCGAACCGGCCCGCGAAATGGATCGCCGGTTGCCGACGCCGCATGCAGTAGGCAATCTCGCGCTCCGTGAAAATCCGCTGCGTGAAGCGGTCGCCGTGACGGACGATCGTCGCTGCAATTCGGGGAATGTCGGTGGCGTCGATGCCGAGGCCGATGATGTTTGGCATGATTAGCGTTGCGTCCCACTCATTTTATGAAACCACAGCCCGCCGGGCAGTTCGAATGGATTGAAACCGCCGCCGGAGTGGCGCTGGTATGCCGTGCGCTCGAGCCATTTGCCGCTCACGTCTTTTCGACGCGTCAGTGGACCCTCGGGTCCCCCACACTGACCGATGACCGGCGCCGGGCGGCGTGGCGAGAGCTCGCCGAAGTGATGGGCCGGGACGCCCATCACCTGGCTCGGCTGCAGCAGGTGCACGGCTCGGCGGTCGTCGTACGGCGCGGCGGCGAGGCCTTCAACGGCGACCTGTTGCCTCAGGCCGATATTGTCGTTTCAACCGATCCGGACGCAGTCGTGGCGATTCAAACCGCCGACTGCACGCCGATTCTGCTGGTCGATCGGCAGAGCGGCGCTGTGGCCGCCGCCCACGCCGGATGGCGAGGACTTGCCGCCCGTGTCCCATCAGTCGCGGTGCGCGCCTTGCTCGAGCAGAGTGGATCGCGCCCGCAGGACCTGGTTGCGGCAGTCGGTCCGGCGATCAGCGCCGCTCGCTACGAGGTGGGCGACGACGTCCGCGCGCGTTTCGAGCAGGCCGGGTTCAGCGGCGATCAACTGCGACGCTGGTTTCCCACGCAGACCCGAGCGCAGCACTGGCTGTTTGATGGCTGGGAGTCCGCACGCGGGCAGTTGGAAGAGGCGGGCGTGCCGGCGCCACAGATTCACATCGCCGCGCTGTGCACCGCATCCCATCCGGACGTCTTCTGTTCGTATCGCCGCGACGGAAAACTGGCGGGAAGGATGGCGGCGGCGATTCGAACGAAGAAGTTAGAACTGAGAACTGAGAACTGAGAACTGAGAACTGAGAACTGAGAACTGAGAACCGCACCCGCTACCGAAACCGCATTCGGAAATGCACAGCGTTGTGCGATTCGTTGGTGGCCTGCGTGGTCTCGTATTCGACGGTGTACTCGAGTCCGGACATGGACCGCATCGTCAGGCCGAACAGTCCGTGGAACATGTCGCGTGGGATTGGCAGGCCGGTTACCTGGAACTGGCTCTCGGGCCGCTCCTTGAAGTTCACGTCTGCGCTGGTTGCGTCGTCGCCGAACTCGCGCATGTAGTTCAGCAGAACGCGCGGCCGCCAGCCGCCGGTTTTCTTGAAGGCATGGAAGTCGAACCGCAGCTCACGCGATTGCAAAACCTCTTCGGCGCCATCGAGCGAGATCGATGCACCGCCGGTTTCGGTGAAGGCACGGCGCACGTATCGAGTCGCGCGCAGTCCGACTTTTGAATCCATCAGCCATGACGGCTTTTTGTAGGTGTGCTGCAGATCACCCCACAGGTCCTCGGTATAGCCGTCCTGATCGCTATCGGCTTCCCGGTCGACGCCGTTCGACATCGGCACCAGATTGCCGTTCGCGTCCGGCACTTGCGCATGAATCTTGACGTCGCGCTTGGTGCCGTTGTTGTTCTTCGCCACGCTGCTGCCGGCGTGCACATGAAACGCTCCGAACCGGAACCCGGTGTAGCCGAGCGCCCGCGGAGCCTTGAGCGTCGCCTGGCCGCTGATATCGCTCAGCGAAAGGCTGCCGAGGCTGAACGCTCCACCGATGCCGGCGAGCATTCTGCCGATCGGCTTGAGGTTGACGCCGCCGCCGCCGCCACCGAGGTTCGCGGTACCACCGCTGAACTCGCTGGTTTTGAATGTCGAATGCTCACCGCTGAATTGCAGCCAGGGCTGAATACCGTTTCCGCCTTGCCCATCTTCGGCCTCGTGTTCGGCGTCGGATAGTTGGTTGCGCACCATGTCGGTCACAACGCGGCTGTCGTTGACGGTCATCCGCAGGGTCGACGCGTGAATCTCGCCAGCAAGGCCTCGCAATGCGGTGTCGAGTTCCTGATCGTCCAGAGCCAGCACTTCTTTGACGACGTTGCAGATGTCACCGGTCTGGCAGTTTTTGACGGCGTCGATGCCACGCCCCGCGGCGATACCATTCGGGGTCGTCGCGATCGAGGTCGTCGGCACGCTGATGTTCAGAATGGTGATCAGCATCGAGTCCTGCGACTGCGTGACCACCGGCAGTACCGAGGTGGACGTCGTTGATGCATCGGTGCCCGCGACCGACAGTCCACCGAGTGCTCTCAACGCGGTGTAGGTAGCACGCCGCGCCGGGTTGGGATCGTCGATCAGAACGTTCAGGTGACTGCCGATCAACGACGCGCGTCCATTGACGAGAATCGGTGCGGCGCCTGCGGCGGCCACCGTGAAGTTCAGCGACGAGCCCTGGTTGGCAAGCAGATCACCGTTGACGACCATCGAAGGCAAGTCGCGAAGCGCGAACGGCACGATCACCGCCGAGCGCGCCTGGTTGAATCCGCTGACGCCCGCGGCCGCCGCTGCCGCCTGAGTGATGCCGGGAAGCAGCAGCCTGCCGCCGAGCGTCAGGTTCCCGCCGATCGTGCCGGTGCCGGCAAATGTCGCTTGTGTTCCGACGCTGACGCTGCCCGGCAGCGTCGCGTTATTCATCGTCAACGTTCCCTGGCCGACGGTGGTGAGGCCGGTGTAACTATTGAAGCTGCCGAAGGTGGCGTTTCCCGCTCCCAGCTTGGTAACCGTTCCGGAGCCTGCAATCGATCCGTTGAAAACACCGTCGACCGTTTGATTGAAAGTCAGCGTGGTGTTATTCACAATCAGCCCCTGCAGGCTGCTGGTTGTCCCGGCGATGCCGCCGCCGTTGATCAGGGTGCCGCCGGTGTAGGTGTTGGTGCCACTCAACGTCAACACGCCGACGCCGTTTTTGATCAGCGAGCCGGCGCCATTCATCGCGCCGGCATAAGCGCCGTCGAATCCCTGGTCGAACACTACGGTACCGTTATTAATAATGTTGCCGACCAGGCTGTTGGTGTTGCCGAGCAGCGTGCCGGCGTTCAGCCGAATTCCACCGGTGAAGTTGTTCGTGGCGGTCAGCGACAGCAGACCCGCGCCGTTCTTGATCAAACCGCCAGATCCGCTGATCGATCCACCGAACAGCGAGTTCGAATCGTCGCCGCCGAGCGTCAGGAACGCACCGCCGCCGAGAATGACCGATCCGCTGCCCGCGAGTGAACCGACCGTTCCGTCGAAGCCATTCAGATCGAGGGTCGTGCCCCCGCCGAGCGACAGGACGCCGGGCGCCAATACGCTCGCGCCGCCGCCTCGCAGCGTGCCACCGGTTAGAATCAGCGGACCCTTGAATGTGTTGTTGCCGATCAGCGTTAACGAGCCTGCACCGGATTTGGTGATCCCACCACCGCCCGTGATGTTTCCGCTGAAGCGGGCATCGGTGCCCGTCGCCGTATCGATAAAGGCGCCGAGTCCGCCGACGACGATCGCGCGGGAAGACAGAAAAAGGCCGCCGGCATCGATGGCGAGGGTTCCGCTGCTTGCCGCATCGCCGAGTTGCAGTGTCCCGGAACCGAGCGCGCCGTCGCTGCCGACCGCCAGGGACGAATTGCCCGTGACAATCGTCCCACCCGAATACGAGTTCGCGCTGTTGCCGAGCGCGAAACTTCCGCCGCCGGTCAGGTTCAACGTGCCGACGGAGCCGTTGTCTGAGATCTGACCGTTCCACGCGATCGTTTGACCGGCTGGGGCGTTCACCGTCGCTTGTCCACTGAGGCCAAGCGCGTTCGAAAACACGCCGCCGGTTGTCGTCTGCAGCAGCGTCCCGGATGCCATGCTCAACGGCCCAGTGCCAAGGCTGTCCGGCGACTGCAGGCTCAACGCGCCGCCGTTCAGCGCCACGCCGCCGGAGAACGAATTCGCACTCACCAGCGACAGCGTTCCGGTGCCGCTCTTGATAATGCCGCCGCTACCGCTGATCGCACCGCTGAAGAGGCTGCTCGAATTGTCAGCGCCGACCGTCAGAAAGGCGCCGCCATTCAATCCCAGTGAGCCGCCGCCGGAAATCGAAAAGAAATTCTGCGAGAAACCGTTGAGATCAACACTTGCGCCGTCATTGACGAACAGCGTCCGGCTCGCGCCAAAGGCGCCGGCACTGCCGGCGACAAGCGTTCCGCCGTAGACGCTGGTCGCGCCGCTGTAGGTGTTGCTGCCGGAGAGCGTCAGCGTGCCAGCGCCTGCCTTGGTGAATGTTCCGGTGCCGCCGACCGCGCCGCTCCAAACCGCATTGGTTGTGGATCCGATCGTGTCGACTGTGCCGCCGCCGGCACCAATGGCGATTGATCGCGCCGAGCTGAACGCTGGCGACGAAATGCCGAGAGCACCCGTGCTTGACGCGTCGCCGATGAACACGTTGCTGGTCGCCAGGCCGAGCGCCCCGTCGGACGTGACGATCAGCTCGCTGCCGTTGTGGATCACGTTGGCGACGGTATGCTGATTGGCAGCGTTCGTCAGCATCATCGTTCCGCCACCGGTCACTTCCAGAATCGCCGGCGTCACGATTCCTTCCTCGACCTGCCCGGCCCACGTCGCCGTCTGACCTGGTGCGATGCTGACGGTGCCCAGACCATTTTCGAGGTACAGGCCCTGGGTGAACGTCGACGAGCCGGTGATGCGCAGGACCGATCCGGCGAACAGGCGAAGGTCGGACGTGGCGTTTCCGAGATTGTTTACCGATGAAATGCTCAGCGTGGCGCCGCCGTCGACCACGGTGCTGAACACGCCAGTCGCGCCGTAATGATTGTTGCCCGACAGGATCACCGTACCGGCGCCGCTGATGTTTAACGTGCCCCAGTTGTTAGCGTTGCCGCCGGAATTCGCCTCGTCTGCGATAGCGCTCGCGATCGTGATCGTTTGCCCAGCGCTCGGCGTGAACGTGACGTAGTTGCTGCCAAAGGTGGCGCTGATAAAGATGCCGGCGCCAGCGCCGACGCCATTCGCTGCGCCGCTCGACCCGGCGCCGCCCGACACGGTCGCTCCCGTGACCGTAAAGGGACCGACGATGTTGAGCCGGCCCGGGATGCCGCCGTTGTTGGCGAGAAACACGGCGCCGCCGAGTCCGGCACCGCCGCCGCCGGACCCCGATGCGGAACCGTCGCCGCCGAACGCTCCGGCGACGCCTCCGGCGCCACTGCCGATCGAACCACCGCCGCCGCCACCGAATCCGCCGGCGCCGCCATCCGCCGCGCCGATGCCAGCGCCGCCGCCTCCACCGAGGCCGCCCGCACCGGCGAACGGCCCCGCGTTCCATGCGCCGCCGCCGCCGCCGCCGTCAGTGCCGTTGCCCGAGAACCCGGCTGCGGGGCCACCGCCGCCCGCGGTTGATCCGCTTCCACCGACCGCGCCGCCACCACCGCCGAACGCTCCGCCGCTGCCCCCTCCTGTGTCACCACCCGGCCCGGACAGGTTGAGAATTCCGCTGCTGCCGTTGAACGTCGTGCCACCTCCGCCGCCAGCGGCCCCGCCTCCGAAGCCGCCGCCGCCGCCGGCGACGAACCCGTCGCCGCTGCCCCCGTTGCCGCCGAGGCCTCCGCCTCCGCCACCGCCGATCGCGCCAGCGACACCGCCAACGCCACCCGCGCCGCCGATCGCGGAATTGCCAGACAGATTGACGTTGCTGACGTTGACAGTTGCGCCAGTGCCGACGAGCAGCGCGCCACCAAGGCCGGCGCCGCCACCACCGCCCGCGGCTCCGCTGCCGCCCGTACCACCGGTGGCGATGGTGTTTTGAATCGTGACGTTCTGCAGGTTGACGACAACTGCAGGCGGCGGGCCCGTGCCGCCCACCGAATAGCCGACGACAAGGCCCCGAAACTGACCGGCGCCGTCGAGGACGAATCCCCCGCCGTCCAGGGTGATGGTGCCGCCGGTCTGAATGGCGGGCAGATCAGCGGCCGTCAGTGTGATGGTATTCGTGAAGCGGATCGTGTCGCCGCTCACCGCAGTGCTGATCGCCGCCCGTAACGACGCTTCATCGCCGACGGCGCAAATGCCGCCGGGGCATTGCGCGAAGGCGGTCGTCGGAGCGAGGAGGACAGCCGCCGACAGTACCGAGCCGTACCCGACGCATCTAAACGAAGAGGAGATCGCGGCGCGCATTGCTGGAAAGAGGTGCGCGCATTCTAGCCCACAAACGACCGCTGGAGCCGGTTCCTGGAGACCGCATGCGCCCGCGCACCGGGGTGACGCGGAACGTTAGTCCGCGGTTGCTGTGTCCATTGCCTCGTTGGCCAGGCGGTCGGCGTGCGCGTTCTTCGCGCGGCCGACGTGCTCGAAGGTGACGCGGCCGATCTGATGTGCGAGCAGTTTCGCCTTTGCATACAGCGGCACGAGACCGGGATGTTTGACTTTGTAGGTGCCTCTCATCTGCTGCACCAGCAGCAGCGAATCAGAGCGGACGTGCAGCGCGGTGAGGGCGCGCGCTTTTGCCCATTCGAGCGCCGCGAGCAGGCCGCGATATTCGGCGACGTTGTTGGTGGCGACGCCGATCGCTTCGGAAAATTCTTCGACCAGCGTCCCGTCTGGTTCTTCGATTCGCACGCCGAAACCGGCCGGTCCCGGGTTGCCGCGTGCGCCGCCGTCGATATACGCCACCATCACACGGGTCCGTTTTCAGTGACATGGATGGCCGCAGGAGAAAAAAACATGATCCGGTTGCAATGGTCGCATTGGAGGATTTCGTCGTTGCGCCGAATCTGGTTGAACACCTGAGGCCGCAGCCGGACGTGACACAGCGTGCACATGCCGTCGCGGGCTTCGGCGATGGCGACGCCGCCGCGCCGCTTCGCGATCAGCTCGAACGTCGACAGGACTTGCGGCGTGATCCCCGACACGACGGCCGCACGCTCGATGGCGATGCGCTGCAGGTCATCCTTTAGCTGCGCCAGCTGCTTGGTAAGCGCCTGCCGGTCTGCATCCACGGTCTTCTGTTCCGCCGCCGCCGCCGCGTCCGCTTTCTTGACCGCGGCGCTCAAATCGTCGGCTTCGACCATCAACTCGAGAATCTGATCTTCGCGCTTCTTGATTTCGGCTTGCGCGAACGCGATTTCGTGCTGAACGGCGGCATATTCCTGGTTGGTTTTCACCGCCATCGCCTGGTCGCGGAACTTCGACAACCGTCCCTGATGTACGGCGACATCCTTCTCGATGTCGCGGCGAGCGGCCTGGTTGGCAGCGAGCCGTTCCTTGGCGCTTGCCACCGCCTGTTTGGCGGCGTCGATCCGGGCGTCGAGCGACTTGATCCGCTCCGGTTCGTCGGCCAGCCGCCGCTGCGCGTCGCTGGCGGCGCTGTCGAGTTGCTGAAGGGACATCAGTTTTTCGAGGTCAGCGTTCATAACGGTAATGGCAGTGCTCACAGGATGCCCCGATGTTCTGTTGAGAAAAAAAAAGGCCCCGCACCGGCGGGGCCTGAAAGGTCTCTTCGCTGAGTTGTGTCCGATGTGGAGTCATAGCATTCAACGGTTTCGTCCGCCTTCGCTGCCTTCGGCGCGACCGCCTCCGCGTGGCTTGCCCAGCCGAAGCTCACGCTTCTGCTGCCACGCGTGAGCGGAGGCTGGGCCCACCAGGACTCGAACCTGGAACGAGCCGGTTATGAGCCGGCGGCTCTAACCATTGAGCTATAGGCCCATACAAACTTAGAACTAAAAACTGAAAACTCAAAACTAATTCTTCCGTCGCTCAGTTCTCAGTTCTTAGTTCTAAGTTCTAAGTTTCTAACTCGTTCTTCCCTCCAGGAACGCCCGCAGCTTCCGACTGCGCGACGGATGGCGGAGCTTGCGCAACGCCTTGGCCTCAATCTGGCGAATCCGTTCGCGCGTGACGGCAAAACTCTGGCCGACTTCTTCCAGCGTATGCTCGCTGCCGTCGCCGACGCCGAAGCGCATCTTGATGACCTTTTCCTCGCGCGGCGTCAGCGTTTTCAACACCGATTCGGTCTGTTCCTTGAGATTGAGGTTGATCACCGCTTCGGCCGGCGACACCACCTGACGATCTTCGATGAAGTCGCCGAGATGTGAATCTTCCTCTTCGCCGATTGGCGTTTCGAGCGAGATCGGCTCCTGGGCAATCTTCAAGACCTTGCGGACCTTGCTCACCGGGATGTCCATCCGCTTGGCGATTTCCTCGGAGGTTGGTTCGCGACCGAGCTCCTGGACCAGGGCGCGCGACGTGCGAATCAACTTGTTGATCGTCTCGATCATGTGGACCGGGATGCGGATGGTCCGCGCCTGGTCGGCGATCGCGCGGGTGATCGCCTGGCGGATCCACCACGTCGCATAGGTCGAGAACTTGTAACCGCGGCGATATTCGAACTTGTCGACCGCCTTCATCAGGCCGATGTTGCCTTCCTGAATCAGGTCGAGGAACTGCAGGCCGCGGTTGGTGTACTTCTTGGCGATCGAGACCACCAGTCGCAGGTTGGCTTCGACCAGTTCTTTTTTCGCCTGCTCGGCCTGATATTCGCCGCGAATGATCGTGTCGAGGGTCTTACGCAGTTCGTCGGCCGACTGCTCGAGCGAGTCGGTCAGTCCCTTGATCTTGAACTTGAAGTCCTTGATCTGCTTCTGCAGGGTCCGCTTGTCTTCTTCACGCAGCTTGGTCTTCCGATTCTTCGGATTCAGCAGCCGCTCGATCGCGTCCACCTCGCGCTGCTCGCGGCGCACCGACTCGACCGCGTCCTTCATGTCCTCGATCAGGCGGCGCTTCACCGCTTCGGTGAATTCGATCTCGCGTATCCGCTGCGACACGTCGATCAAGGCGCGCATCGCCTGGATCTTGGCCCTGCGAAACTTCCGCTTCTCGCGCGTGGTGGTGCCGCGCGGCGTTTCCTGCAGCTTCTGATCGAGCTTTTCGTAGTTCGCCCGCGCCTTGCGGACCGCGTCGATCTGCTTCTGAACCTGTTTGCGGCGCTGTTCGATGCGCTCGTCGGTGATTTCTTCGTCGTTGAAAATGACCAGCTCGCGAATCGTCCGCTCGCCCGAATCGAGCTGGTCGCCGAGCTGAATAATCCGCTTGGCGATCAGCGGCGTGCGCGAGATCGACTTGATTACCGCCAGCTTGCCGCGCTCGATGCGACGAGCGATTTCGACTTCGCCTTCGCGCGTCAGCAGCGGCACGGTACCCATTTCGCGCAGGTACATCCGCACCGGATCGTTGGTCTTGTCCAGCGCCCCCGGCGTCAGGTCGAGCTCCATCTCCTCGGCGCCTTCCGCGGTCCGGTCGATCGGCTTGACGTCGTCGCGGAGGTATTTCTGGTCGGAGTCGATGACTTCGATACCGGCGCTGCCGAAGGTGTTGAAGAGATCGTCGAGCTCGTCGGAGGAGGTGATCTCCGACGGCAGCATTTCGTTCACCTCGTCGTAGAGAAGGTAGCCCTTCTCCTTGCCGATGCTGATCAGCTGCCGGACTTCGTCGTAACGCTCTTCAATCGATAGGTGCGACTTGTCTTTTTCTTTGTCGTCGTGGCTTCCAGCGCCGCCGGCTACGTCAGTTGCTCGATGCGATGAAGAAGATCTTTTTTCCGCTGCCATAAGTCATCAATCTCGTGTTCGTGTTGTGTGGCTCCGAGCTGCTGGAGCCGGTCGATTTCCCGTTGAATGGTTGCCCGTTCCCGTTCCCATCTGAGCCGTTTGATAGCCTGCACGCACGCCGCCGGCGGGGCAGGAGCGTTTGCGGTCGCGGCGATGCCAGTGACGAGCTGGGCGTCCACTGTACTTAGACGCTGTAACAGCGTCGAGGGTAAGTGTTCCGGCGCGACACGGCCGAAATCGCTCTCTTTTTGCAGGCTCCGCGCCATTTCCAAGATAGCCTGCCCGCGCAGGTTCTCGAGGTCTTCAGGCTCGAGATCGTGCAATGCCGCTAAAGCCTCGACCGAGCTGTGAATAACCGCCCAAATCAGGTCTTTTTCCGCTTTTTTGAGCTCGCCAAAACTGGGCAGGATTGGCGCCTTCACGACGGTCTTCGTGGTGAACGACCGTCGAAATTGCGTCAAAACTGTCGCGTCGGTGACGCCAACCTTCTCGGCGACACGCCCGGCGAACAGCTCCTTGCTGGCGTCATCGGTGAGCAATTGTGAGAAGGAGGCCATCTTCGCCAAGTAGTCGTTCCGCCCCGCCGCCGACCTGAGATCGAATTGTGAAGCCTCGCGCCGGGCCACGTACTCGAGGTAGGGCACCGCGTCGCGCAGCTTCGCCCGGTATTCGTCGTCTCCCCGGGTGCGGATGAAAGTGTCCGGATCCTGGCCCTTATCCAGCATCACGACTTTGACTTCGAATCCCTCACGCACCAGCAAATCGCACGAACGCGTCGCCGCGCTTTGGCCGGCCGAATCGGGATCGAAGTTCAGCTTGACGTTGGTGGTCGATCGTTTCAGCAACTGCGCCTGCTGCGTGGTGAGCGCCGTGCCGCACGACGCCACGACCGGCGCGCCCGCCTCGGAAAACGCGCCCGATTGATACACTTGCCCGAAATCGAAATAGCCTTCGACGATCAGCGCGTATCCCTGCTTCCGAATCGCCGCTTTGGTCAAATTCAATCCGTAGAGCGTCCGGCTTTTCGAGTAAATCGGCGTCTCTGGCGAGTTCAGGTACTTCGGGCCACCCTGATCTGCATCCATCTGCCGCCCGCCAAAGGCGATTACGGATCCCGTATCGCGGCAGATTGGCACGATCAGTCGGTTCCGGAACCGGTCGACCACCTCGCCGGAATCGCGTTGCACGATCAGGCCGCTTTGCAGTAATACGGCCGGCGTGAAGCCCTGTTTCAGCAGCCGCTCCTTCAGGCCCTCGCGGGTCTGCGGGGCAAAACCGAGACCGAGCTGCTCAATCGTCTTCGCACTGAGACCGCGGTCCTTCAACTGCTGCCGCGCGCGGCCGCCCGCCGGTCCGGCGAGCTGCTCGCCAAAATATGCGGCCGCGATCTCGTGCGCTTTCAGCAGCGTTTCTCGCAACGCCGCGTCGCGTCGCTGGGCGTCGTCGGTAGTGCCGTCGCTCGACTCGGGCAGCGAGACGCCAAATTTCGACGCCACCAGTCTCACCGCTTCCGGAAAGCTGAGGCTCTCCTGCAGCTCAATGAATTTGAAAACGTCGCCGCCTCGGTTGCAGCCGAAACAATGGAAAAATCCCTTGTCCGGATCGACCGTGAACGAAGGCGTTTTTTCGCCGTGAAATGGACACAACCCTTTGTAGGTGCGGCCAGCTTTCTTCAGCGGGACGTATTCCTGCACGACCTGCACGATGTTCGCCTGCAGGCGTAGATCGTCGATGAAGGTTTGCGGGAACAACGCCACTATTCCTTGAGCTCCACGACGGTGACGCCACCGCCCCCTTGTTCCGGCGGTGCCGTTGCGAATCGCGCGACCAACGGGTGCTGCTGCAGGAAACCGGCGAGCGCCCGCTTCAGCTGACCGGTCCCATAGCCGTGAATCAACCGGACGACGCGCTGGTCGCTCAGCAGCGTTTCGTCGAGAAACCGTTCGGCCCGCGACAGCGCTTCATCGACCGTGCAGCCGATCACGTTCAGATCCATCGCGCTCGTTTCGCGCGGCTGCAGTTCCACGTGAACGCTGACTCTCGCCGGCGCCTTCGCCTGGCCACCGCCATTGCCGCCAACGACCCGCAAGTCGCGAACGCTGGCCCGCATCCGCTTGCCGCGGACGTCGAGCTCCGCCGTGCCGTCATGCAACGAAGTGACCGTCGCCTCCAGCCCCAAACCGCCGACGATCACGCGAGAACCCACGTCAATCAATGGTGATTGGAGATTGGGGGTTGGGGATTGGGGTGACTGGTCAGCGGGAGATTGGTGATGCACACCGCGAATTCGATCGGCGACCGCTTCCAGCGCAGCACGGGCGTCGCTTCGTGCCGTGCCGGTATCGCCGGTTGAAACCAGGCGCGGCGCGGCAGCGATTGCCGCGGCCTTTTCCTTCAGCTCGCCAATGACGTCGTCAATGTCCTTGCGCGCCTGACGTAGCTGCGTCTCGAGCTCTTCGTTCAGACGCTTGCGGAAGGTTTCTTCACGCTGCCGCAACCCGTCTTCGCGCTGCCGCATTTTTGCTTCCGAGTCGTGCAGCGTGCTCCGCTCGCGCGCAACCAGCCGCTGCTCGTGTTCCAGCGATCGCAGGTCGCGGTCGATCTTCGCAAGGTGCTCGGCAAGCTGTGCTTCGCGCGCGCTGACGTTGTCGCGTGCCGCGGCGATCACTGACGGATTCAAGCCGAGTCGCGCCGCGATCTCCAGTGCCAGGCTGCGTCCCGGCGTGCCGTAGACCAGTTGATAGGTTGGCGCAAATGTCGGTTCTTCGAATCCGAACGCAGCGCTCGCAACCCCTTCGGTCGTTGACGCATAGGTTTTCAGCGCATCGTAATGGCTCGTCGCAATTACGGTCGCGCCGCGCTTCCTGAAATGGTCCACGACCGCGACGCCTAGCGCGCCGCCTTCAATCGGGTCGGTCCCCGAACCGACTTCGTCGAGCAACACCAGCGCCGGCGTTGTCATGGTGCGATCCATCGACGCGATGTTGGTGATGTGCGCGGAAAATGTGCTGAGACTCGCTTCGATGGACTGCTCATCGCCAATGTCTGCGAACAGCGATCGGAACACCGGGACGCGCGATCCATCGGCGACCGGGATTCGCAAACCGGACTGCACCATCAGCGCGAGCAGTCCCGCAGTCTTCAGTGCGACAGTTTTGCCGCCAGTGTTCGGACCGGTGATCAGCAAGACCGACGCTGGCGGAATCACTTTGATCGTAACGGGCACCGCCTGCTTGAGTAAGGGGTGCCGTGCGGCCTGCACCTCGAACGCACCATCGGTCGAGAGCGCCGGTTCGACACCGTCAATCGACTGCGAGTAGCGCGCCCGACCCTGCATCACATCCAGTTCGGTGGCGGCGTCGACCGTCCGATGCAGGTCGGCGCCGCGCGCGCGAAACGCGTCGGTCAGGGCGAGGAGAATCTTGCGGATCTCCTCCGCTTCCTGCTCCTCGAGGGCGACGATATCGTTGTTGATTTCAACCGTGCTGAGCGGTTCGAGAAACAAGCTCGCGCCGCTGGTCGAGGTGCCGTGCACGATGCCCGGGATCCCCGAACGGTGTTCCGCCTTCACCACCAGGACGTAGCGTCCGGCTCGCTCGGTGACGACCTGCTCCTGGAGGTACTTCGCCGTTTCTTTGCCGCGCAAGTACGATTCGAGGGTGGTTCGCAAACGTGAGCGCTGTTTGCGCAGCCGGTCGCGAATCAGTTTCAGCTCGGAACTCGCGTTGTCGAGAACGTCGCCCGCAGGGTCGATTTTTTCGCGGACCGTTGAGGTTTCACCTTTGAAAGACGCCGCGCCGCCGCTGGTCGATTCAAGAATCGGGAAGCTTCCCGGGGCCCGACGGATGCCGCTTCTGGCATCGTCCACCGAGTCGAGGAAGCCGGCAAGTTGCAACAGGTGTTGCGCTTCGAGCGGCCGGCCTTCGACGGTTAGTGCCTCGAGAATCCCGGGAAGTTCGTCGGAAGCGCGCAGCGGAAGGGTCCCCTGAGACGCGATGTATCGAACGCTTTCCGTCGTCGCGGCCAGTTGCTGCGCCACTCTTGCGGGATCGGTTGACGGCGTGAGCTCGCCGAGCCGCTGGGCCCCCATTGGGGTGACCGCGAAGCCTTGGACGGCTTCCACAATCCGATCGAATTCAAGGGCGCGGAGCGCGCCTGGCTGCATCACTTTGGCTGATCAGGTAACGGGAAGGTAACTGCCTATATTAACGTACCGCGCACAGTGATTAGGGATTGAGGATTGAGGATTGGGGATTGGGGATTGGGGATTAGGGTGATCGGTGATCAGTCACAAGTGGTTTATCAGCGAAGCGATATTGGCGGCGCCGAATCCGTTGTCGATATTGACCACCGAGACCCCCGACGCGCAGCTATTCAACATGCCGAGCAATGCGGCCAGACCACCGAAGCTGGCCCCGTACCCGATGCTGGTGGGGACCGCGATCACCGGCACGCTGACCAATCCAGAAACCACGCTCGGCAACGCGCCTTCCATCCCCGCGACGACGACAATGACGCGGGCAGACTCGAGCGCGGCGCGTGCCGTCAACAACCGGTGCAGGCCGGCGACCCCGACGTCGTAGAGACGCTCGACCTCATTGCCCATTAGCTCGGCGGTCACGGCGGCCTCTTCGGCGACAGGCAAATCGGACGTCCCGGCCGCCGCAATCAGTATCGTTCCTTTACCTTTGGAGACATCCTGCTGACGCAGCGCGATGATTGCTGCAGCGGAGTAATACGTCGCGGTTGGGAGTTTTTCGTGTACAGCGGCGTACGCTTCGTCATTCGCACGCGTTATCAGCAGGGTCGAACCGCGTGACGCGATTTCAGCGGCGATGGCCGAAATCTGGGCAGGTGTTTTGCCTAAGCCGAGAACGACTTCGGGGAAGCCCTGACGAATGGCACGATGATGATCAACCCGCGCGAACCCCAGATCTTCGAAAGGCCGGGCGCGAAACGTGTCGATCAAGCGATCGCGAGCCGACTCGACATCGAGCTCGCCGCGCGCCACTTGTTCGAGGAGATCCTGCAGGTGTTTGTTTGACGTCATTCGAGCTGGACATTAATATAAGTGACTGCGTTAGCAGAACATGACCGCTGCTGAGACCCTCACGCTCGCATCCTACTTCTTCGTAGCCATTATCCTCGCCGTTTACGGGTGGCACCGTTATTACCTGGTCTACCTGTACATGAGGAACAAGGACAAGGAGCCTGCCCAGGGTCCGGCCCTCGATCCGCTGCCGGTCGTCACGATCCAGTTGCCGCTCTATAACGAGATGTACGTTGCCGATCGGCTGATTGAATCGGTCTGCCGCATCGATTACCCGCGCGAACTGCTGGAAATCCAGGTGCTGGACGACTCGGTGGACGAGACGCAAAGCGTGGCGTCGCACGCGGTCAGGCGATTCGCGGCGCAGGGTGTCGACGTCAAGTACTACCACCGCACCGATCGCCGCGGCTATAAGGCCGGCGCGCTCGAAGAGGGCCTGAAAGTCGCGCGTGGCGAGTTCATCGCGATTTTCGACGCCGACTTCATCCCGACGTCCGATTTTCTGACCCGGCTGATGCCGCACTTCCGCGACCCGAAAGTCGGCATGGTCCAGGCGCGCTGGGGCCACATCAATCAGGACTACTCGCTTCTGACGAAGATCCAGGCGATTCTGCTCGACGGGCATTTCGTCCTCGAACACGGCGGACGAAACCGCGGCGGCCGGTTCTTCAATTTCAACGGCACCGCCGGCGTCTGGCGGCGTGCCGCGATCGACGATGCCGGCGGCTGGCAGCACGATACGCTGACCGAGGACCTCGATCTCAGTTACCGTGCACAGTTGCGCGGCTGGCAGTTCGTGTTCGTCCCGACATTGATCGCGCCGGCGGAAGTGCCGGTGGAAATGAACGCGTTCAAGTCGCAGCAGCATCGCTGGGCCAAGGGATCGATTCAGACCTGCCGGAAGCTGCTGCCGACGATCCTGCGATCGAACCTGCCGCTCGGCGTGAAAGCGGAAGCGTTCTTTCATCTGACCGCGAATTTCAATTACATCCTGATGTGCATCCTGTCCCTGCTGATGTTTCCGGCGATGGTGATTCGCTACAACATGGGCTGGTACGAGATGCTGCTGATCGACATCCCGCTGTTCTTCGCGGCCACCTTCTCGTTCTGCAATTTCTACGTCGTCTGCCAGCGCGAAATTTACAAGGACTGGCGTGCGCGCGTGAAGTACGTGCCCTTCCTGATGTCGGTCGGTATCGGCCTGTCGATCAACAATACACGCGCGGTGTTCGAAGCGCTGATCGGAAAAGACAGCGAGTTCGCGCGCACGCCGAAATACCGCATCGAAGCAGACGCCGACGAGTGGGTGGGTAAAAAGTATCGTCAGTCGGTGGCGGTGCAGCCGCTGATCGAATTGCTGCTCGGCCTCTACTTCACGTGGACAGTTTTTTACGCATTGGCAAACGGCATCTACGGCACGCTGCCGTTCCTGGTCCTGTTCCAGGTGGGCTTCCTTTATACTGGTCTCCTGTCTATCGTTCAGCAGTATGCCGGCGAGCCGGTCGTGCTGACGACCCAGGTGGCCAGCGGTAAATGAAAGCCAAAGTCTCTGTACTGAGAGTTTCGCCCGACACGATTCTGCAGGACATCGATCGCACGATCGAACTGGCGGGCGTGTCGCAGGCGCTAGTCGCCGGCAAGACGACGATCCTCAAGGACAACATCTCGTGGCACTTCCCGTTTCCCGCCGCGAACACCACGCCGTGGCAACTTGAAGGCACCATTCAGGCACTCGCGCGCCGCGGCTTCAGCGATCAGGTCTGCGTTCAGAACAAGACGGTCGTCACCAACGCGTTCAAGGGTGAAGACCTCAACCACTACGTGCCGATCTTCAAGCGGTATCAAATCCCCGTTCTCTACAACTTCAAGGACGGGGACATGAAGTGGATTCCCTTCAGGCCCAAGGCGCGGATGCGGGTACTCGACCGGATTTTCCCGGAAGGTATCCACATTCCCGACTACTTCTTCGGCAAGAACATCGTCCACCTGCCGACCACGAAGTGTCACATCTACACGACCACGACCGGCGCGATGAAGAACGCGTTCGGCGGGCTGTTGAACACGCGACGCCATTACACCCACTCATGGATTCACGAAACGCTGGTCGATCTGCTGGCGATCCAAAAGGAAATCCATCCCGGCCTGTTCGCGATCATGGACGGCACGACCGCCGGCAACGGACCCGGTCCGCGAACGATGTATCCGGTGGTCAAGAACGTGATGCTGGCGTCGGCGGATCAGGTTGCGATCGATGCGGTGTCGGCGAAGATGATGGGTTTCGATCCACTGTCGCTGGACTACATTCGCTGCGCGCACGAAGACAAGCTCGGCGTCGGCGATCCGCGCGACATCGAGATTGTCGGCGACGTCGATGCGGCCCAGGAAAACTGGAAGTTCCACGTCGGCAAAAACCTGGTGCGCGTTGGCGGCGGCGATCTGATCTGGTTCGGGCCGCTGAAGCGGTTTCAGAAGCTGTTCTTCCATACGCCTCTGGTCAACGGGTTCATTCTCGCCAGCGACGTCTATCACGATTTCTATCGATGGCCGCTGGTCGACCGCCGCGTGTTCGAGCGTTGGTGCGAAACCACCGGATGGGGCCAGATGTTCTTGCGGTATGCCCAGATGGGGCCGCAGGGCGGAGCGCCGGACATGCCGGTTGCTGCCTCAAGCATGCCGGTGTCGCCGCGCGTGCACTAGTCACTCCCGTCTGCTGATCACCACCTGTACTAATCACTCCATTCACTAAATCACTAGCTCCACTAGTCCCCAATCCCCAATCCCCAATCACTCCGTTCGACAGGTATGATGAAGTTGTCATGTCTACGGCGGAAAAGCCCAAGGCGGGGCTTGAAGACACTGTAGCGACCTCGTCCGCGATCTGTTACCTCGATGGCGATCGCGGCGTGCTGGCGTACTGCGGCTACGACATTCACGATCTCGCACGGCAGGCGAGTTTCGAAGAGGTGTGCTACCTGCTGTGGCACCGCCGGCTGCCGACTCGCGCCGAGCTCGGCGACCTCCAGTCGCAACTCGCGGCGTCTCGTCCGATTCCCGAAGCGGTCCTGCGCTTGATGAAGCAGATTCCTGCCGGAAATGGCATGGACCTGCTGCGGACGCTTACTTCCGCGCTCAGCCACTACGATGCCGACGCGTCGGACAATTCACAACCGGCCAACTACCGCAAAGCGGTGCGTTTGACGGCGCAGATCAGTTCAATCGTCGCGACCATGGGCCGGGCGGCCAACGGCGGCGGTCCGATTGCGCCAGACCCGGTGCTCAGCCACGCGGCGAACTTCCTCTACATGCTGACCGGCGATCGGCCCAGCGGTCTGGCGACACGTGCCTTCGACGTCGCGCTGATTCTGCACGCCGACCATGAACTGAACGCGTCGACGTTCGCGGCGCGTGTGGCGGCGGCGACCTTGACCGACATCCACTCGACGATCGTTGCGGCGATCGGCACGTTGAAAGGCCCGCTGCACGGCGGCGCCAATGCCGACGTGATGCGCATGCTGCTCGACATCGGCGCCAGTGCGGCGCCGGAGAAGGCCGAGGAAGTGGTTCGCGCCAAACTGGCGCGCAAGGAAAAGATCCCGGGCTTCGGCCATCGGGTTTACCACACCGAGGACCCGCGCGCGACCCATCTGCGGCAGATGTCGAAAGAACTCACTGCCAAGGCGGGCATGCCGATCTGGTACGAGATGTCACAGCGCATCGAGACACTGGTGAAGTCGGAAAAGAAACTGAATCCGAACGTCGACTTCTATTCAGCGTCCACCTATCACGCGCTGGGGATCGACATCGATCTGTTCACGCCGATCTTCGCGGTCAGCCGCATTTCAGGCTGGACGGCGCACGTCCTCGAACAGTACGCGAACAATCGGCTGATTCGTCCGCGAGCGGAATACATCGGCCCGCCATATCCGCAGCGTTATCTTCCGGTCGAAGGTCGTTAGTCACACATCGAGTATCGGCGACTCGCCGGCGGGAGTGAGGAGAAGCGCGACGCCGTGCGGCCCCACTTCGACGTGCGCGGTGTAGTGCGCGTCGGATCCGGCCATGTGCAGGCCTGTGATATTCACACTGACTGTCATGGGCCGACCCTCTCTCGTGCGGAGATTTGATGGGTGCGGACGATGAAACGTTTGGGGGCGGGTCCGACATAAATGAACGGAAAGCAGGTGATCAGTGTGAGGGTGCGGCCGCCGGTTGGCTCCAGGACCTCGACGGCGTCCGCTGCCACGACCGCCAGCGAGTCCACCCGATGCTCGTAGTCGGCGGTTCGCGAGCGCACGATAATCGAGTCGCCGGCACGGACCTGTTGCAGAGGACGGAAGAACGTGTCGCGGTGGCCTGCCAGCACGACGTTGCCGTTTTTGCCCGGCAACGCGCTATCGGCAAGGTGGCCAACGGCACGCTGCAGATTCGCCGGTGAGTCGCCTTGAACGATCATCGTCGAAAGCCCGAGGCGGGGAATCTGCAGCTCGCCGATCGAATCACCATCGATCGGCGCCGGGGAGGCCACCGTGGCCGTCTCGTGTCGCGCGGTTTCGAACCGGGCTTGCGCGCGCTTCTGGTACGCCTGTACATCGATAGCGACGTATGCGGTGTATTCCAGCGCGAGAAATCCCGCCGTGAAGAAGCATCGCGCGGCGATCGGTGCCGCGCGATGGAGGCGGCTCATGGCCAGCGCGCCGTGAGGATGGACACCCACCCGGGTCAGACCTCGCGAATGACGGCGCGCCTCGTCCACATCGTCAAACCGGCGGCGATGCCGATCGATGTGAAGCCAAGCAGGAGCAACAGCGGCAAGTTACCGGCAGTGGTCGGAAGGTTGCGTCGTTCGCCGGAGTTCATCGTGCCGCTCGTGGCGACGGCGGTCGCACCTAAGGGGCCGGTCGTTGGCGCCGCGCCGGTCGTTGCTGTGGTGGCGGGCGCGGTCTGAATTGCAGCGGCCACGGGCACTTCCGTTTCATCAGGAGTGACGGCGACGATTGGCGCGGCCTTGAGCGCATCGATGTCAGCCGTATCTACGAGGATTGCCGGCACGGCGGTCTTTGCCGCCTTTGCAAGCACTGTCGCTCGCGACTTCGGGTACACGAATTCGTTTCCGATCGTGTTGCCAGGGTAGAACCACGCGCGGATCGCTTCCGGCGAGCCGACCGGCACCTCGCCGAAGTTGATCACCGTCTTGTCAGTCGAAAGTCAGGCGGTAGTCGGGAATTGTCATCAGCGTCGCGAGAATCTTCGAGCCGTCGGCGCTGAGCACCTGGACGATGTGGCGGTCGCTCATCGAGTCCAATGGCTTGAACGTGTAGGTGCCCGCGGCCAGGACCTGCCCCGGAATGATAGAATCAACGACCTCGGGATACGGATCCCGAGGCCGACCTTTTATGACTTGTCGCGGGTGATTGCGTCGTAGATCAAGCCGCCGACTCCGCCCGCGGCGCCGACCGCCGCGAAACGAAGTGTTTTCACGACGATCGTCTCGGCCCCGAGCCGGTCTTCGCCGCCCTGGCGATCTGCTCGACTTCGCGGGCGCCGCGGCCGACGGCATCCGCGACGTCGTCGCGAACCGCCTGTCCGCGGGCCGTGACGTCATCGACGACGCCGGCGACGCGCGTGCTGACCTGCTGATAGCCAGTCGACGCGGCGTCGCCCAGATCGGCAACTGTCGTGCTGATCCGCCGACCGAGCTCCGAGGCGACGCGCGGAGCGAAGGCAATCGCCAGTCCCGCGCCGATGATGCTGCCGGTGAACATTCCCAGCCAGAAGCGGCTGCCGCCGCCCGTTTCTTCGTGTAGGGTCATGCTGTACTCCTGATTCAACCAACCGTTATGTCGTGGGTCTTCGAACGCCGGTCACGAGCAGGACGACGCCCGCGGCGACCGCGGCGATGCCGAAGATCGGCGGAAGCGGCACCGTCCGCTGCCGTTCCGCCGTTGCGTGAATCGGCCCGAGGTCGACGACCGTTTCGCGGCTCGTGTAGGTGATGCCCTGATAGGTGAGCGCTGCCAGTCCGAGCACGAGCAGCACGGTTCCCGCGACGCCCAGTGGATTGAGGCGCCTCATCGCAGCACCACGCCGGCCTGCAGCCGCCCGTTCTCGCCGACCCACGCCGCAACGTAGCCTTCGGCTCGGGGCGGAACCGGCTTG
>Ga0207659_10000222_pt1 | contig 34395 bp, 27 predicted proteins | sample KBSM43metaG_FD_184330 | JGI IMG/M metagenome (GOLD analysis project Ga0207659, IMG submission 184330) | Miscanthus rhizosphere microbial communities from Kellogg Biological Station, Michigan, USA - KBS M4-3 metaG (SPAdes) (version 2) | ecosystem: Host-associated > Plants > Roots > Rhizosphere >...
CCGCTCGGACGAAACTGATCAGACTCGATACGTTGCGCTCGCGGCTGCTGCCGCGGGTGCCGCGCTTGCGATCAAACAAACCGGCGCCTACCTCGTGGTCTCACTTGTCCTGTGGGTGCTCTACGACGGCGGCGTCATCAATAAAGCGGACTCGCGGCGGTGGGACCGTGTCGAACAGGCGGCGCGTTGGGTCGCGGGCGCGGGGGCCCTCGCTTTTGCCGCGGTCATGGTTGGTCCTCGACTGACGGATGCCGACGGCCTCTTTCTTTTCGCCCCGGCCGCCGCAACGGCGGCCGTGCTCTTCGTCCCGAGGAGGCGGTGCATCGAGCCCCGGCCAGGCGGCTCTCCTCTCCGAACGGCGCTCGCCCTAAGCGTCGCGATCGTTCCACTCGTAGTACTGCTGATGCCTTACGCTGTCACTCAGCATCTCGCGGATTTCGTCAACGGTGCGCTGGTCCTTCCGCAGAAAAGGCTGGCGTTTGCGACGATGGGGATGCCCAGCGGGTGGTGGATACTCGCTGCGGCGCCGCTGATTTGCGGCGCGGTTCTGGAGCGCCGGCGCGTCGAGTCATGGCCGGTTTGGGCGACCGCGTGTCTGTGGGTCGTGGCCGTCGCGCTTCCGGTCGCGGCGCTTCGCAACTCCACTGTCTATCAAATCATCTGGCAATCGACGCGGGCGTTGGCGGCCATTCTCCCGATGGTCATCGTGTGGCAGATCGTCTCTGGCCGCGTTCAGGCACGGCGAGCCCGCTCGGTGCTCTTCGCGACAGCGGTCGTCCTCGCCTGGACTTCACTGAATCAATTCCCCTTTGCCGCTCCGATCTATTTCTCGTACACGTCGCCGCTCATCGTCATCGCCGGTGTCGCCGCGGCAGACGCCGCGGGCTGCCTGCGGCCGCGGTTGGCGCTGCCGATGGCCGCACTGCTGCTGACGTTTGCCATGCTGATCACGAACCGTGGCAACATCCATTCACTCGGTCGCTTCAACGAGCCGGACACCAGCGATACCCAACTCGGGCTGCCGCGTGCGCATTTGCGGATCAGCTCGGGAGAGGCGGGTGTCTATCGTCAACTCCTGGCAACACTTGCCCGCCAATACCACAGCGGTCAGTTGATTGCGGGACCGGATTGTCCGGAGGTGTATTTTCTGGCCGGCCTCCGGAGCCCGTCGGGCGCCCTGTTCGACTTTTTCTCGGGGTCGTCTGCCGACGACATCACGCCGTGGTTGAAAGGCAACATCATCATCATCAATCATGATCCTGCGTTTTCCACGCAGCCGTCGGCGGCGCTACTGATGGCGCTCCGTCGCGAGTTCGCAAACGGCGAAGAAGCCGGGCGGTTCGAAATCAGATGGCGTTGAGACGACTGGTCGATAAGATCCTCGAACACCCCGCGGTGTACGGCGCGTGGCAGGCGCCGTTTGCGTCGAGCAAGTTCGCTCCGGTCGAACGGCAGCTCGCAGGCCGCGAAGTCCGTCGCGTCCTTGACGTCGGCTGCGGTCCGGGCACCAACGCGCGACGGTTTGCTTCTGCTGATTACGTCGGCGTGGATATCAATGATCGATACCTGGCGATTGCTCGCAACAGATATCGGGGGCGATTCGTGCGCGCCGATCTCGAGACCGCCGATCTGGCAGGGATAGGCACCTTCGACACGATCCTCGTCAACAGCTTTCTGCACCATCTTCCCGACGACTCGGTCGCTCGAGTGCTCCAGCAGCTGCGGCAGCGGCTAGAGCCCAACGGACGTGTTCACCTGCTCGAGCTCGTCGATCCGGAACGGCGTTCGCTCGCTAAGGTGATGGCGAGGCTCGACCGCGGACGCTTTGCGCGTCCGCTCGCCGCCTGGCGCGCGCTCTTCGAGACACACTTCGAATCGGTGTCGATCGAGCCGTATGAGTTCGGCGGCGGCCTCTGGTCCATGGTGTACTTCCAGGGCAAAAGCCGATGACCCGGCTCTCGATCGGCATCCCGATCCACAACGAAGAGGAGATCTTGCCGGAGCTGCTGACGCGGCTGTCGGCCGTGCTCGACGCAATCCCCGGCGGTCCTCACGAAGTCGTGTTCGTCGACGACGGGAGCACCGACGGATCGCGCCGGCTGCTGACAGCCGCGGCGCGCGCCGACTCTCGGATCACGATCATCTCGCTCTCCCGCAATTTCGGGCATCAGGCCGCGCTCGGCGCGGCGCTGGACTTCGCGAAAGGTGATGCGGTGGTGCTGATGGACGGCGATCTCCAGGACGAGCCGGAGATCATCCCCGAGCTGGTACGACTGCACCAGGCCGGCGCCGACGTCGTCTACACGCGCCGCGCCTCACGGAAGGAGGGGCTGCTCCTGCGGCTGGCGTACAAGCTGTACTACCGGATCGTGTCGTCGGTCGCCGAAGTGCCGATGCCGCTCGACAGCGGCGACTTTTCTTTGCTCGGAGCACGGGTCGTCTCCGCTCTCCGGCGGATGCCCGAGCGCCAGCGCTATCTTCGCGGCCTTCGCGCCTGGGTCGGCTTCACGCAGACGAGCGTCGACGTGCAGCGCGGAGCGCGAGCCGGCGGCAGGGCCAAGTACACCACCTGGCGGCTGATGCAACTGGCGCTCGACGGCATCTGTTCTTTTTCCGTCGTGCCGTTGCGCGCGGCCACCTTCGCGGGACTGGCCGCCATCGCCCTGGCTGTCGCCTTCACCATCTACGCCGTTTACGTCCGAATCACTGGCGGCCCGACGCCGGCCGGGTTCACGGCGTCGGTTTTGATCATGACGCTGCTGTCGGGCGTGGAGTTGCTCTTTCTCGGCGTCATCGGCGAGTACCTGGGCAGGATCTACGCGGAAACCAAGGGTCGGCCTCCGTACATCGTCGCCGAGATCGTGGGCCGCGACTGATGGATGCGCTCTACGCAGCGGCTTATCCACAGCTGTACGCCGATCACTGGTGGTGGCGCGCGCGCGAGGACATGCTGCTGCGGAAGATCCGCCGCCTTCTGTCGAACGTGCCCGATGCGAGGATCCTCGACGTTGGTTGCGGCGCGGCGATGTTCTTCGACGCGCTCGAACCGTTCGGTCATGTCGAAGGGGTTGAATCGGACCGCGCGGCTGCCGAACGAAGCGGCCGCTGGCGGGGGCGCATCGTCGTTGGCGATCTCGACGAGACTTACGCTCCGACGGCGCCGTTCGATCTCATCCTGATGCTGGACGTTCTCGAGCACATCGACCATCCCGAACGCGTCCTGGCCAGAGCGCGCCAGATCCTCAGGCCCAACGGCCGCGTCCTCATCACCGTCCCGGCGTTTATGTGGTTGTGGACGTCGCACGACGAGATTAACCATCACGTCACGCGATACTCGACGGGCGCACTGCGCGACATCGTCACCGACTCGGGCCTTGTCGCACTCGAAACCGGCTATTTGTTCCAATCGCTGGTCGTGCCGAAGCTTCTCGTCCGCGTCAAGGAGTCGCTGTTCCAGGAGCGGCCGCGCCTACCGACGATCCCGCCGCCGGCGATCAACAGCCTGATCCAGGCGTGGTGTCGCCTGGAACACAGGGTCGCGGGGCGTCTTCCGTTCGGCGGGTCGGCATTCGCGGTCGCCGCTCGCGCGGATGCGACGCCAGAGATAGCCCCGCCGACAGGGAGTTGACGAACGAATCCGCGTCTCGGCCTTGCCGCCGTGAGCGAACTCACCGGTTTTGGAATCTCGGCGAACGTCGGCACGATCATGACAGCTCCGCGATGCGACTCCTCGCCGTCAACTACTGCTTACGCCGCCAGCCACCGGCTGCCGCGATGGTGGTAGTTGATTGGACTGCTGGCACCGCGCCGAGCGCAGCCTCGCCGTTCACGAAGCCCCAGCCCGTGTCGTAGTCGAATCCGGCCGGGTCGGGATCTTCGATCGGATAGACGTCGGTCACCGGACCGCCTGGCGTGCTGCGATTCGTGAATCGCAGCCTCATGTCCTCGGCGGTGTCCCTGAGGATGTTGTAGACATCAGTGGGTGTGAGGCCCGCATTCTTCTGGAACATCAGCGCCGCCACCGCGGCGACGTGCGGCGCCGAGGCCGACGTGCCGAAGAAGTTCGGGTACTCGGACGACGGATCGGGATCCTGGGGTGTCAGGAACGTGCTGAACGGATTATTCAATCCATCGCCGTCGTCGTCGTCGAAGCTCGAGTCGGACACGAAGAATGTGGTGTTACCGCCGTCCGGACCAGTTACCCATGGATTCTGTCTGACAAACGGCGCAGCGAGCCGATTCCCCAGACCGTCGAAGAAGATCGGGATGTTTCCCGCCGACGAGAAGTCTTCCGCGCACGCAGGGTTGCAGCGCGGCGATCCGTCGGGGTTTCTGAAGAGCCCGAACGGATCCGCCGGGTTGTCCTTCCATTCGACGGTTGCATACCAGGCCGCAGCGCCGATCGACGCCGCGCCCTGAGCGTTCGCGTGGCCGTACGCCGTGCCGCTCCGCGTGTCGAATTCGTTGACCGCCGTCTCGCCTGTAACCTGAAAGCGCACGTACTTCACGCGGCTTACGGCAGCCGAGCCGCCGGACCTCGTGATCCGGATTTGAAACTGTCCGACCGGCGCGGGTCCGGTAAAGAACAGGCCGACGATATCGACAGCGTTTCCCGTCAGGAGATTGTTGGTGCCGGTGATCTGGCACGTGATGCCGACGGCGAGCCCCGGCGGACATAGAGGAACCAGGATGCCTTTGGCGTCGTAGAAGAGCACATCCATATCGGTCGTCGCAGCCGGGGCGTTCAACGCGTCCTGAATCGTTCCGCCGTTCAGCAGAGTTCCAAAGGCCGTCGACGTGAAGTGCGGTTGATCCCATTGAAAGCTCAGGAGGACGAACGACGAGCCGCCGCTCTGGGTCATCGTGATCGTCTGCGCCGTGTCGCCGGAGCCGAAGTCGTGCACGCGGATCGCATTCGGCCCGGGAGCAACGCCGCGGTGCAGATTGCGGCCGAAGTTGCCGTTGTCGACGATTTCTCTGTAGGCCGACTCGTACGAATCGCGCGCCTGATTGCCTGCGGAGGAGAAGTAAGGGATGCCCGCCTTGGACACCGTGTCGGCGGCCTGCGCGATCGCGCCGGGCATGAACATCGGCTCCGCGAAATAGATCACGTCGTCGACAACGACATTGGAGACGTCGCCGCCGGTGAGCGGCGAATAAGGTTCACCGAACGCCCCGCAGGCCTGGGCGGCGCCCGGCGTGTCGATGCCGCCGAGTTCCATGATGCCGCAAGCAAAATCGAAGCTGCCGTTGAATGCCGTGTGGAACGCACCTGCCGCCCCGGGAGCGACGTCGTGCACCAACTGCAGCATGGCCCGCCCCTCGTCGAAGTTTCCAGGACAGCTGTCAGCGGCGATGACGAGGTCGGAAGGAAGCTCGTCGGTGGCCTTGTCGGCCGCGACCGTGGACGTCGGCGCACCCGGGTCGAACGGAGGCGGCTCGCAGCCGAAGGAATCCGAGAGCACGCCGACGCGGACACCGCTGCCATCGATTTCAGGATGGTCGCGGCCGTCCAATCCAAACAGGCTCCCCACGCCCTGGCTGACGACCGGCTTTGGCAGGACCTGCGTCCTCGCTAGCACTGGCTCCGCCGATCGCAACGCCGGATCCCTGCCGAGCCGGTCGAGGCTGTCGACTGGAACGCGAGCAGAGAACAGGATGCCGCCGCCGTGAACGTTCGTCGCGCCGATCGCCGCAAGCGTACGCGTGAGCGCGACCGGGTCGTTGGCGACGCCCTCGATGTCGACTTCACCATTGCGCACCTTCAGCGCGGGATTGCGGCTCGTGAACGCCGACCGCGCCTGGCCGGAGGTGCGCGCGAATTGCTGGTACTCTTCGGACAAGTTGATTAGCCACGGTCCGAGCTTCGCCAGCGGATGCTGCTTGACCGTTGCGAGGAGTTGCTCCTCGGGCGACAGATTGCGTTGGCCTGCGAGGTTTTCAGTCCAATAGACGACACCGACGGCGGACAACGTTGCTGCAAGCAACCCGAGTACACGTTTGTCTCTCATCGCTGATCCTCCATACAGGCCCCGAGCTTCCGTTTTTCCGTTCGGAGAGCGACCGGCTAGCGCGTGTACATACCGCGGGCGACACGACAAATCAATATTCGACGGGCGACGATTGCGGGTCGTCCCGTCGAGCTTGTGGTCATCGTCCAATTTGCGCGAGCCAGTTGGAGACGACCACGAGCGACAAAGTCGAACCGCCAGTTGCACGCCCCGCCAGCGACGGCCGCTTGCGTTGCTAACTACATCTGTAGTAGATCCGTCTACAGTTGCAGGAGCAAACGTGCCGCCCCGACTGACCAGGCTCGAACTGCGCATCATGGACGCGCTCTGGACGCACGGCCCGTCGTCCGTGCGCGAAATCCAGGAAGCCCTTCCCGAAGACCGACGTCCGGCCTATACCACGGTGCAAACCATGGTCTACCGGCTGGAAGCCAAAAAAGCCGTCCGGCGCGTCAAAAAGATCGGCAATGCCCTGATCTTCGAGGCGCAGGTCTCGAAGACGGCGGCGCAGCGGCGGCTGATTGACGACCTGCTGGCATTCTTCGGCGGCCGGACGCAGCCAGTGGTCGCGCACTTGATCGACACCGGACGGCTGACGCTCAAAGATATTCACGAGGCCGAACGCGCGCTTCGAAAGTTTGGCAAGGGGAAGGAACGCCGATGACTCTGTCGCAGGCCTGGCGACATTCGCGTTCAGGAACAACCGCGCCGCCGTCCGCCACGCGTTGTGGATGGCGGCCTCGGTCAAGTTCCTGGTGCCATTCGCAGTGCTGACGGCATTGGGGCAGGCGTTGTCGCCCGCACAGCCGCTGCGGATCGAGCGCGAGGTCTTTGTCATCGACATCAGCCGCGCGGCATCGTCGCAGGCGCCGCCGTCATCGCTGGCGCCCGGGCCGCACGCCGGCGAACCGGTGAGTTGGCTGCCGACCGCCGCGATTGTGTGGCTCGGCGGAACGACGCTGCTCGTCGCGTTGTCGTGGCGGCGCTGGCGGCAGGTTGCCGCGATTGCGCGGGCGGGACGACGAGTGACGGAAGGTGTCGAATTCGACACGCTGCGATGCCTCGAGCAAGCCTCCGGCATTTCACGTCCGATCGCGTTGGTCGCGTGCCCAACCTCGATCGAGCCTGGTGTGTTCGGCCTGCGGCGGCCGATGCTCCTCTGGCCCGACATCATCGGCGGTCAGTTCGATGGCGAAGCGGTCGCCGCGATTCTGGCGCACGAAGTCGCGCACGTGAGGCGCGCGGACAATCTGACGGCGGCCGTCCACACGCTGGTCCAGGCGTTGTTCTGGTTCCATCCGATCGTGTGGCTCATCGGAGCGCGGCTGATGGACGAGCGCGAGCGCGCGTGCGACGAGGCCGTGCTCACGACCGTCGCCGAACCGCAGCGCTACGCTGAGACGATCGTCAAAGCCTGCCGCGTCTTCGTCGAATCGCCGCTCGCTTGCATGTCGGGCGTCACGGGATCGAGCCTCGTTCGCCGAATCGAGCACATCATGTCGCATCACATGTTGCAGCCCCTGTCTCCTGGCAAACGGTTCGCGCTCACAGTCGTCGCAGCGGCAGCGGTTGCCGCGCCGGTCGTGGCGGGCGCGGCGAGCGGCACGCCACGCAGGGTGTCGGCGGAGCTGATCGCGCGGCAGACCGGGGCCGCGTCGGTTTCGCAGGCGGCGCGGTTCGAGGTGGCGTCGGTGAAACCCAACCAGTCAGGCAACGCGAAGGCCGGAATCCAGACGCTGCCGAACGGTCGCTTCGTCGCGGAAAACTTCACGCTGCGCGGTCTCATCACCTACGCGTACCGTTTGCAGCCGGCGCAGCTCGAAGGCGGACCGAACTGGCTCGATTCCGCGCGCTTCGACATCGTCGCAAAAGGCGACCCCGAGTCGACGACGCAATTCGACGCTGACCGGCGCAATGTGCCGAGCCGCGCGCAGGCGATGCTGCAATCCTTGCTCGCAGAACGCTTCATGCTCGAAACGCGCGTCGAAGCACGCGAGCTGCCGATTTACGCGCTGGTGCGCGGGCGCGCCGACAGAAAGCTGGGACCCGCGCTGCGTCCGTCGACGGCTGATTGCGGCGATCCGTCGGCATTGCGGAACGCGCCGACGGTCAGTGAACGGCCGATGTGCGGGATTCGCATGGGCGGTGGAGCAGGCACGATTGTCGCCGGCGGCGCGAGCATGTCGCAGGTCGCGAACACTCTGACGACCTGGGTCGGCCGGATCGTCGTCGATCGAACCGAACTGGCTGGCGCGTACGACTTCACGCTGACGTGGACGCCGGATCAATTGCCGCAGGGCTTCGACAAGAAGGTGGCGGCGGGCGGCATCGCGCCCGCCGATCCGAACGGGCCGTCGATCTTCACAGCCATTCAGGAGCAGCTCGGCCTCAAGCTGGATTCGCGCAAGGGTCCGGTGGACGTTCTGATCATCACGCGTGCCGAGCGTCCAACCGAGAACTAGAATGATCGGAACTTCGGACACACAACCGAGTCGACTATGAACACGCAACCTGTGACGATTCTGATCCTGGCATCAGCACTTCTCGCGCCGGTCGCTCCGCTCGCACACTCGCGACAGACGCCTGCGGCGCCGGTACAGCCGCAATTCGAGGTCGCGTCGATCAAACCAAACAAGTCGGGCGACGGACGCGTGATGCTGGGCTTCCAGCCCGGAGGCCGCTTCAATGCGACAAACGTGACACTCCGGCTGCTGATTCGCAACGCCTATCAGTTGCAGGACTTTCAGATTGTCGGCGGGCCGGGTTGGATGACCGACGATCACTTCGACATCGTCGCCAAAGCCGAAGACGGCGCGATCGGCGGACCGCCGCCGCCGCCGGGCCAGCCGAGCGCGATTCAGCTGATGATGCGGTCGCTGCTCGCTGAGCGGTTCAAGCTGGTGGTGCACGAGGAGAACCGCGAGATGCCGATCTACGCGCTGATCCTGGCGAAGAGCGACGGCAAGTACGGCCCGCAGTTGAAGAAGTCCGACGTAGACTGCGCGGCGCTGGCTGGCGCGCGCGGACGCGGCCCCGCCGGACCGCCTCCGACCCCCACACCCGGCGCGCCGCCACCACCGTGCAGCATCCGCATTGGTCCCGGCTCGTTGCTCGCCGGTGGCCAGACGATGACGCAGTTCGCCAGCTCGCTCGGGATGTTTGCCGGCCGCATCGTGGTGGACAAAACCGGCCTCGCCGGCGGTTACGACTTCACACTGAACTGGACGCCGGACCAGGCGGCGAACCGTCCGCCCGGAGCACCGCCCGGACCCGACGGCGCGCCGGTGGATCCCAACGGCCCGTCGCTGTTCACCGCAGTCCAAGAACAGCTCGGACTGAAACTCGATTCACAGCGCGGTCCTGTGAAGGTGCTCGTGATCGACCGTGTGGAACGTCCGACCGAGAACTAGGCAGGCGATCGCGATCCTCGCGCTCGTCGCGGTGGCGTCGCGTGGCGTGCGCGCCGCCGATCTCGTCGGCCGTGTCACGTTCGGTGAATTCCCGGTGCCCGGCGCGACGGTAACGGCCACGTGCGGCGATCAGTCGCGCATCACCGTCACGGATACGCAGGGCACGTACCAGCTCACCGATCTCGCAGACGGCGAATGGATCGTACAGGTCGAGATGCTCGGGTTCTCGCCGCTGCGCCAGACGGTCCAGGTCGCACCTGGCGCGCCGCCAGCATCTTTCGCGCTCGCGATTCTGCCATTCGACACCATCGCTGCAAGCAAGGCACAGCGCGGGGAGTCCGCCTCGACGGCCGCTCCGACATCCGATGCGTTGCCAGCGGCGGCCGCGCCCACGGGGCAGGCGCCGTCTAGTCCAACGACGCCGGGCTTTCAGCGCGCGGCGGTCAACGCACCCGCTTCGGCGACAGCGCCCGCGCCTGCCGCGATTGTGGGCGGGTCGGGCGACACGGATCGGTCGGGCGACGCCGCCGACGGTTTCTTGATCAACGGCAGCGTCAACAACAGCGCCTCGTCGCCGTTCGCGCAACTGGCGGCCTTCGGCAACAACCGGCGCGGCGCGCGGTCGCTGTACAACGGCGGCATTGGCGTCATGCTCGGGAACTCCGCGTGGGCGGCGGCGCCGTACTCGTTCACGTCGCAGCCGTCGCCGAAACCGGACTATACCGACACGCAAGTGGTCGCCTCGTTCAGCGGTCCCGTAAAGGTTCCGGGCTTGCGGAACAAGGCGAACGTCTTTCTCGGATTCCAGCACACCGACGACAACAGCGCGACCACGCAGTCGACGCTGATGCCGACCGACGCCGAGCGCCACGGCGATTTCTCGCAGAGCATCAACGCCTTCGGACAGCCGGTGCGGCCGATCGATCCGGCAACCGGCGCCGCCTTCCCGAACAATCGCATTCCGCAGGATCGCATCAGCTCGCAGGCCGCGGCGCTGCTCGGCTACTACCCACTGCCCAACGCCGATGGCGGCAGCCAGTACAACTTCGAGGCGCCGGTGCTGCTTTCAACGCGGCAGGATGCGATCCAGGCGCGGGTCATCGAATCGGTCAACAGCAAGAACCAGGTGTACGGCAACGTGTCGATCCAGCGGACGCGTACCAACATCGGCAGCGTGTTCGCCCTCGTGGACAAGAACGTCGTGTCGGGCATCGACGCGCCGATTAATTGGTCGCACCGTTTCTCGCAGTTCTATTCGCTCCGGTTGCGGTACCAGTTCACGCGGCTGGCGACCGATGCGACGCCCCACTTCTCGGACCGCACGAACGTCTCGGGGCTTGCCGGGATCAGCGGCAACAACCAGGATCCGGCCAACTGGGGCCCGCCGGCGCTGGTGTTTGCGAGCGGCATCGCCGGGCTCGCCACGGCGCAGTTCGCGTCGAATCGTGACCGCACCCACGCCTGGGGCGCGGAGAGCCAATGGAATCACGGCCGCCACAACGTCACGTTTGGCGGCGACGTGAAGCGGCGCAGGCTCGATATCGTCTCGCAGCTGAACGCGCGCGGCACGTTCGACTTCACGGGACGCTCGACCGGATCGGATCTGGCGGACTTCCTGCTCGGCCTGCCGCACGCGAGCGCCCTCGCCACGGGAAACGCAGACAAGCTTCTCGCCGCGACGAACGCAGACGCGTATGTCACGGACGACTGGCGGGTCAGCCCGACGCTGACAGCCAACGTCGGTGTCCGCTGGGAGTACGAGGCGCCGTTCACCGAGAGGCATGGACGCCTCGTCAACCTCGACATCGCTCCCGGGTTCTCGGCGGCGGCGCCGGTTGTCGCGTCGAATCCGATCGGCAGCGTTACCGGCGAACGCTACCCGAACTCGCTCATCCGGCTCGATGCGCGCGGCCTGCAACCGAGAATCGGCGTCGCGTGGCGACCCGTCCCGGGATCCTCGCTCGTCGTGCGCGGTGGCTACGGGGTGTACAGGAACGCAGCCGTCTATCAGGCGATGACACTGCTGCTGGCGCAGCAACCGCCGCTCTCGAATGCGTCGAGTGTCGAGTCCACGTCCGAGCATCCGTTGACCCTGGCCAACGGCTTCATCCCGCCAACGCCGGGTGCGCTCGGCACCTTCGCCGTGGATCCGAACCTGCGCGCCGGTTACGCGCACAACTGGCAAGTGCTCGTTCAGCGCGACCTGCCCGCGTCGTTGACGATCACGACCACGTATCTCGGCTCGGCCGGCCGGCGCCTGCTCCAGGAATCGCTGCCCAATACGAATCCGGTCGGCGCCGTGAACGCGTGTCCGGACTGTCCGTCCGGATTCGTGTACTTGACCAGCGGCGGCAGTGCGAATCGGCATGCCGGTCAGGTGCTGCTGCGCCGCCGGCTGCGTGCGGGCCTGGCGGCATCGGTGCAGTACACGCTGGCGACGGCGTCCGACGACGCGGCCGCGGCGTTCACCGGCGCGACGCTGAACGGCGCCGCCATCGTGCAGGACTGGCGCAATGTCGCAGCCGAGCAGGCGCCTTCAAGTTTCGATCAGCGCCACCTGGTAAACGCGCAGGTCCAGTACACGTCGGGCGTCGGCTTGAACGGCGGCGCCCTGACCGACGGCGTGCGCGGCTCGCTGCTGAAAGGCTGGACCGTCACGACGCAGCTCTCCACCGGCAGCGGCGTGCCGCTCACGCCGGTCATCTTGGGCACCGTTCCAGGCACGGCGGTCACCGGATCGATTCGTCCCAGCTACCACGCAGCGGCCGATCAGGATCTGGCAGGCGCGTACGCAAACCCTGCGGCCTACGCCGCACCGGGGAGCGGAAGCTGGGGCAACGCCGGCCGCAACTCGATCCGGGGGCCATCGCAGTTCTCGATGAATGCCAGCCTCGGCCGATCGTTCCTCTGGGGTCCACGGCTTACCGCCGACTGGCGACTCGACGTCGTCAACCTGCTGAACCATGTCACCTTCATCAGCGTCAACACTGCGTTCGGCAGTCCGCAATTCGGTTTGCCGAATCAGGCCAGCGTCATGCGCAAGCTGCAGACGACCTTGCGCGTCAGGTTCTGAGATGAAGGCGAGCCGATTCTTCACGGCCGTCGTCGTCGCCGCGATCGCGCTGATGCGCGCGTCAGGCGGCGCCCAGACTGCGGGTCAACAGCCCGTGTTCCGCAGCGGCGCCGCGCTGAACATCGTCGACGTCACGGTCACCGACAAGCAGGGCCGCCCTATCGAAGGCCTGACCGCCGACGATTTCACCCTGACCGAGGATGGTGTGCCGCAGACGATCAGCCTCGTCGCGTTTCAGCGCGTTGACGCTTCCGACGCGGCGCCACTTCCGCCAGCGCCGGCGACATCTCCCGCAGCGGACCGTCCGCGCGTGGCGCCGACCGTTCAACCGCAGATTGCATCGTCCCCGGCTGGCGGCATCCGCTACCGTGACAGCCGCCTCGTTGTGTTGTACTTCGACCTGTCCGCGATGCCGCCGATGGATCAGGCGCGCGCGTACGGCGCCGCGCGAAAGTTCGTTGCCGAGCAGATTAAGGCGCAGGATCGCGTCGCGATTATGACCTTCCAGGGCGGTGCCGTGCGGGTGAAGCAGGACTTCACCGCCGATCGCGCGGCGCTGCAGGAAGTGATCGAGACGCTGATCTACGGCGAAAAGAAAGACGCCACCGACATGCCCGACCAGACGGTCGACGTCGGCACGGCATTCGGGCAGGACGACGCCGAGTTCAACATTCTCAATACGGATCGCCAGCTTTCCGCGCTGCAGACGGCGGCGTCAATGCTGCGGAACCTTCCCGAACAGAAGTCGCTGGTCTATTTCGCGAGCGGTCTCCGGCTGAACGGCGTCGACAACCAGGCCCAGCTGCGGGCGACGATCAACGCGGCGATCCGGGCGAACGTGTCGATCTATCCGGTTGACGCGCGCGGTCTGGTCGCGATGGCGCCGCTCGGCGACGCGACCCAGGCATCGCCGACCGGTATCGGCGCGCTGACCGGGCAGGGCAGCGAGCGCACGATGACGAATTTCCTCCGCTCGCAGGACACCCTTTACAGCCTCGCGAAGGACACGGGCGGCAAGGCGCTGTTCGACAACAACGATCTGTCGCTCGGCATCGTGCAGGCGGCCGAAGCGATTCGCAGTTATTACATTCTTGGCTTCTCGAGCACGCACACCGCGCAGGATGGCAAGTTCCATCGCGTCAAGGTCGCGCTGACCCGTCCGTCGGACGCCGAACTCGCATACCGCCAGGGCTACTTTTCCGACAAAACGTTCGCCAGGTTCACCGGCGCCGACAAGGAGCGTCAGCTCGAGGACGCGTTGATGCTGGAGAACCCCGTCACCGACATCCACCTCGCGATGGAAGTGAACTTCTTCCAGTTGAACCGCGCGGAGTATTTCGTGCCGGTCTCGATCAAGCTACCCGGCAGCGAGCTGGCATTGGCGCGACGCGGCGGCGCGCAACGCACAGTGATCGACTTCATCGGCGAGATCAAGGACGACTACGGGGTCACCGTTCAGAACGTCCGCGACAAGCTCGACGTCAAGCTTTCGGATCAAACCGCCGCGGAGCTGGCGATGCGCCCGGTGCAGTACGAGACCGGATTCACGCTGCTTCCGGGGAAGTACGTGATCAAAGTGTTGGCGCGCGACGCAGAGACCGGCCGCATCGGCACCTACCAGGCTGCTTTCGCGATCCCGAATCTGAATCGCGAGTTGAAACGCGTGCCGATCAGCTCGGTGGTCCTCGGCAGCCAGCGGCTGCCGCTCGGCGCTGCGATCTACACCGTGAAGAAAGACGTCGAGAACGTGAACCCGCTCGTGTTCGATGGCCAGAAGCTGCTCCCCAGCGTCACGCGCGTATTCAGCCGCGGCCGCGAGCTGTTCGTGTTTTTGCAGGCCTACCAGCGCGCAGAAACCACCACGCAGCCGTTGGTGGCCTTCGTCACGTTCTATCGCGGCGACGCCAAGGCGCTCGAGACTGCGCCGCTGGCGGTCACCGGCGAAGTGGATCAGCGATCCAAGGCGATGCCGATCCGCTTCAGCGTGCCGCTCGGTCAACTGCCGCCTGGCCGGTACGACTGCCAGGTGACCGTGTTGTTGCCCGGCGTCGAAAAAGCGGCGTTCTGGCGCGCCCCGATCGTTGTCGTGCCGTAGCCGCAGCCTCCGAGTGCGGAGCCGCGAGCGGAGCAGTCATCTGTACCGGCGCTATGGACTACGCCCCGTCGGAGTTATCGCCTTCCGTCGGAGCCTACCTGTCCATTCGGGCCGATTCCGGCCAATTTCCTTCGATTGCTCGTCGCACTTGCTGGCCAACGGCTTGCACAATTCGCAAAGTCCCCTACGGCGGGAGCTTGTTTAGACGATGTCCGGGACCCTGCCCGAGGGGGATGGCTACGGAACAGCCGGTCACGGAAATCGGCGGCTTGATCGCGGTTAGCACCACCCGCGAGCGGTCATGTCCTCACAAAAAGGAAGCTGGAGAAGCGCCATGTCGAAGAGAGAAGACGAGACAGAAAATAATCGTGATCCGTTCGATCCCTCGCCGCAGGTGCCGTCTGAGATTCCGACCGGCTTCGACCGCCGGAAGTTCATCATGCGCAGCGCCGTAGTCGGCGCGGCTGCCGTGATGAACGGCTGCGGGCGATCGGAGACCGAAAAAGTCGCTCCGCCGCCAGCCGCCGCTGCGCCACCCGCACCGGCGGGCGGTGCTCCGGCTGTGCCCCTGGCTGCCGACCTGAACGTGGTGAAGAAGGGCGAGGGCATCGTGTTGACGACCGTGGACGAGTTCTACAAGGTGGGCCCTGGCCCCTCCAGCTCGCACACGATTGGTCCGATGCGTATTACCTACGATTTCTATCAGAAGGCCACGAAGCTGCCGGCCGACCAATTGGCCAAAGCGACGAAGCTCCAGGTGAACTTGTTCGGAAGCCTGAGCGCCACAGGCAAGGGACACGGCACGGAGCGAGCCGCGCTTGCCGGGCTGGTCGGGAAAGAACCGGCTACGGTCGACCCGAAATTCCTGGACGGGCTGCGCGACAAACCTGACCAGGTTTTCCCGGTGAAGCTTGGTGAGAAGTCAGTCGATGTCAGCCTCAAAGACGTGATCTACGACGCGACCAAGGGCGACTTCAAGCACCCGAACACGATGACCGTCAAGCTCCTAGCCGGCAACGACGTGCTGCTCGAGCAGGAGTACTACTCAGTGGGCGGCGGGTTCATCGAGTGGAAAGGGTATACGCCCCCGAAGAAGAACACGCCGAAATACCCGTTCCGTACGATGAAAGAGCTGCGGGACCACGCCGACACCAACAAGACCACGATCGCCAAGATCATGCTGGCCAACGAGATGTCGATCGCGGGCAGGTCGGAAGCAGAGGTGTACGCCTTCGTCGACAAGATCATCAACGCCATGGTCGCGACGGTGAAGTCGGGGCTTTCGATGCCCGAAGACGACGTGCTGCCCGGCCCGATCAAACTGCATAGCAAGGCGGCAACGGTGTACAAGCGCGCGATGGACGACAAGTACCAAGCGGACCGTGGTATCGGCTCGCTATCGGCGTTCGCAATAGCCGCATCGGAAGAAAACGGACGCGGCCATCTCGTGATCACGGCCCCGACCGGCGGTTCCGCCGGCGTGATGCCGGCGCTGGTCTATGGACTCCTCGAGGTCCGGAAGGTCGATCGGCAGAAGGTGCGTGACGGCATGCTCGCGGCGGCAGCGGTGGGGTACCTCTGCAAGCACCATGCGACGCTGTCTGCGGCCGAGGGCGGTTGCCAGGCCGAGATCGGCGTGGCATCGTCGATGGCGGCGGCATTGACCGCTACGGCGTTCGACGCAGAATCGCGGGTCGTCGAGAATGCGGCCGAATCGGCGTTGGAGCATCACCTCGGCATGACCTGCGACCCGGTCGCCGGCTATGTGCAGGTTCCGTGCATCGAACGCTGCGCCTTTGGCGCCGTCAAGGCCTGGACCGCCTATGCGATCGCCAGCAACGAGATCGCGTCCCGGCATCGCATCGATTTCGACGCGACCGTGACGGCTCTGGCGCAAACCGCGAAAGACATGAACAGCAAGTACAAGGAAACAAGCGAGGCCGGTCTCGCCCAATCCGTGGTGCTCTGCTAATCCAATTGGGGCTCCTCGCTCGAACTCGGCCGGGGGATAGTTCGACGAGGAGCCTCGATCGCTTCCAGGCGATAGCTGTCGCCCTGGCGTTGACCTCGGTTCCACTCCTCACGACCTCTGCCTCGGGACAGACTCCCGCCGAGAACCCGCAAGCAGTGACCGATCCAGCTACTTCCGGACAGCCGGCACCTTCTGCCGCTCCGCAGGCAAACGACGAACGTTACCGAGACGGAATCGTCATCTGGGAAACTCCCGCAGACGCGAAGGTGCCGTTCCTGCTGAAGTTCAATATCAATACCCAGCTCCGGTATCTCAACACCCAGGATAGCGACGAGAGTTATACCGACCATTTCGGCGTTGCCCGCGAGGTTCACACGCGCAACGACATCACGGTCAACCGCGCGATGTTCATCCTGGGCGGCTACATTTTCGACCCGCGCGCGCGCTACAGCTTCACCGTCTGGACGTCCGCCGGGGCCGCCTCGATTATTGTGGCCAGCAACATTGGCTGGCAATTCAACAAGGCCCTCACGGTTACCGGCGGTTACACCGGCATTCCGGGCAGCCGATCACTGGTGAACACGTTCCCGTTTTTTACCGCAACCGACCGGAGCATGGCGGATAACTTCTTCCGGCCAGGTTTTACCCAGGGCGTCTGGGCAACCGGCGAACCCGCGAAGGGTCTGAATTATCAGGCGTTCGTCGGCAACGGTCTCAATACCCTGAGTATCTCGGCCAACAAGATCGACACGCATCTGCTGTTTTCGGGCAGTACCTGGTGGGAACCGCTCGCACCGTACGGCGAACCCGGCAAAGCCCGCAACTTGTACGATGATTATTTCGCCTCCAACAAAGTTCGGGTCCGGATCGGTACCGCGTATACGAGATCGCGGGAGGACCGTTTTTCGAATCTCGATCAATCAAGTCCCGAGAACACGTCACTCTACAACTCCGACGGCGTGCTGACGTTCTCGACCGGAGCGTTTGCGCCGGGTGTGACGGTCGACCAGGCGACGTATCGGATGTGGGCGATCGACGGCGGCATCAAATGGAACGGGCTTGCGGTCAACGGGCAATACTTCATGCGTTGGCTGGATGACTTCGAAGCCGACGGACCGCTGCCAATCGCCTCCACATTCGATCACGGCGCGGAAATCTCGGCGGGTTTTTTTGTCGAGCCGAAAAAGTGGATGCTGTATGGCCGCGGATCGTGGGTGCGCGGGCAATTTGGCGACTCCTACGAGTATGGCGGCGGCGCAAAGCTGTATTTCCTTCCGACCGAGCGACTCTGGCTCAACACCGAGCTGTTCAGGGTCAACAAGGCGCCTTATAGCGGGGCGTTTACTCCGTATACCGCAGGGATGACCGGCTGGGTGCCGATGGTGCAGACCGTTCTCGCTTTTTGACGAGGCAAGGCGCTCTTCGGCGCCGATAGGGCCGGCCCGGCTGGCGCCAGGTGCGCGCACGTATCATAGTCGCTACCCATGCTGGCCGAATTCTGGGCCCGCCAGGCGTTCTCTATTCGCGACGTCGATTTCACCTGGATCGATGTTGCCCTCGGCGCAATGGCACGCGGGGAGTGGCCTGCGTTCGAGCAGCGTCTGGCGCAGGGTCTCGCGTGCCTCGCGCGCGCTGACGCCGAGGACGCGCTGCCTTCGGAGGAAGCGCTCGACGCTGCCGCCACCGCGTTTCGCTACGACCGCGATCTGATCGCCGCAACTGATGTAAATGCGTGGCTTGAGCGTACCGGCATTCCCTCGGACGGCTGGATTGCGTACCTGAACCGGGATCTTCTTCGAAGTCAGTGGTCCGACGATCTCGACGACATTCTCGATCGCTTCGCGCCGTCGGTTAAGCAACTGTTCGCGGCGACGGTTGCCGAAGGCATCTGCTCTGGCCGCTTCGACACCTATTGGAACGCGCTGGCCGGGCGCGCCGCGTTCGTATTCGATAACGATCCGGATCAATTTCGCCGAGTATGTGTGGGCCGCGAGGCGTCGGCCTCGCTGAACGCGGCGGCCGCCGAGCTGGCGCATACGCACGCGCACTGGCTGTCGATGCAGTCGGCCGCTGAGATCTCCGCGCGACTGACGAGCGTCCTGCAGATCGAATCGGCCTTCAACGAACGCATCGACGCCATCGCGGCGAACGGCCGTTTGCGAGACATCGTCGATGCGAACCGGCTGGAGTGGATGCGCTTCGAGCTGGATACAGTGTCGTTTCCCCTCGAGCCGGCGGCTCGCGAGGCGATCTTGTGCATTCGAGAGGACGGCCTGACGCTGTACGACGTCGCGGCGATGTCGCATCGCAACGTGGAGCGCAAGGCGCTGGCGCTGGCGGACATCGACTCGGAGTATCGCGATCGACTGCTCGCGACGGAGCCGGGCAGAATCGTCGGCCCGCTAGCGGTGGACGATCGATTCGAGGTGACTGCGCTGGTCAGCCGCACACCGGCAACGCTCGCCGATCCAATCGTCGCCGCACGTGCTCGACGGGCGCTGGTTGATGCGACGATTCAGCACTCTATCCGCAGTCATGTCACCCGCACGGCTGTGCTATCCTCCCCCGGCTCCCATCTCCCAGGCGGCGAGGCAGCTTGACCGAACCCGGTGTCCTCGACGATCTACCGATCCTGAGGTTTCTCCCCGAGGACGCCCGGGCGCTGGTCGTGCGCCAGTTCGTCCCCGTATCGTTTCCCTTCGGCGGCGTAATCGTGTCGGAGGGCGATGCCGCCGACGGCTGGTACGTTCTCGTCTCGGGTCGTGCCCGCGTGATCAAGCGCGCGGATAACGGCGACGAGATTCCGCTGAACATCCTGCGTGCCGGCGACAGTTTCGGCGAAGTCGAACTGCTCGACGGCGCGAGACGTCCGGCGACGGTTCGCGCCAGCAGCGACGTGTTGGCGCTGCGGCTCGAACGGTCGGCGTTCGCTGGTTTGCTGAAGCGCACGCCCGATATTCGCACCTACCTCGAGCTGCAAACCAAGCATCGTCAGCTGCAGGGATTCTTTAGAGGCTTTCCGGCCTTCGCACGACTTCCCGCGGAGGCCGTCGTCGGCATCGTGCTCGCAGAGCTCGAGCCGGTCCAGGTTCAGGCCGGCACGGTGATCGTCCGGCCGGGCGATCCGCCCGGGCCAATGTACCTAATCGAGCGTGGTAACGTCCGCGTGTTTCGAGACGATCGCGACAAGCGCGTGTACGTTGCCAGTCTCGGCGCGGGCGAGTATTTCGGCGAGAGGGCGGCGCTCGCGGGACTCCCGCACAACACCACCGTGGAAGCGGTGGCCGACAGCCGGCTGCTGACGCTCGGATCGGACACGGTGAAGCGCCTGGCCGACGCGCTTCCTGATTTTCGCGCGCGGCTCGATGAGCGCATCGCTCAGTACTCCTATCGCGAGCGTGCGCAGGTCCCGGACGACGTGGAGGACGAGATCCTGCCGGCCGGCGCCGACGCACAGCGCCAGGTCAGCGACGAGCAGGTCGATCACACGACGACGGACGATGATGCGATCGACGAGGCGCCGTTCGAGTCCGAGGGACGGTTCGTCAAGCGCCGGCGCCGAGTCCGCCGCATGAAATTCCTCCGGCAGATCGACGAAATGGACTGCGGCGCCGCCAGCCTGGCGATGGTCACCCGGCACTTCGGTCGCTCCGTAGCGCTCGCGCGTATTCGGCAGCTGGTCAACACCGGTCTCGACGGCACCAGCCTTCGCTCGATCTGCAGCGCGGCAGAGGAGTTGGGACTCGCCGCGCGCTCGGTCAAGGCGTCCCCGCAGAATCTCGATCGCATGCCGCTGCCGGCGATCTGCCACTGGGATGGCGATCATTGGCTGGTGCTCTATCACGTCACGCGACGGTTCGTGCGTCTCGCCGACCCGGCACTCGGGTTTCGTCGCCTGACGCGGGCCGAGTTCGATCGGCGATGGACCGGCTACGCCGCGCTGTTCGACTACACGCCGGCGTTTGAACAGGCGCCCGAGGCGGCGCGCGGGCTCGCGTGGCTGCTACCGATCGTCAAGCCCTATACCCCGCTCCTGGTGCGTGCGCTCGGCCTCGCGCTGGTGGTGAGCGGCCTGCAGATGGTGTTGCCGGTTTTCACCCAGGTGATCGTCGATCGCGTCCTCGTCGATCAGGATCTCACGCTTCTCCGGCTGCTGATCGTGGCGATGGCCGGAACGATGGCCTTCATCGTGGCATCGTTGCTCGCCCAGCGTTACCTCCTCAGTTTTGCCGCCGTGCGGATCGACGCCGCTGGCCTCGACTTCATCACGCGACGATTGCTCGCGCTGCCGATGTCGTATTTCGCGACGCGCCGCACCGGAGATCTTCAGCGGCGAATCGAAGGCGTGCGCCAGATCCGCGATCTCCTGGTCCAGAACGGCATCGCGGGCGTGACGGCGGTTGCGCAGCTCGCGGTCACCGTCGCGCTGATGTTCGTCTACAGCCCGCCGCTCGCGCTTGTGTTCCTCGCGACGGCGCCGCTATACGCACTGCTGATGATCGTCGCAGTGCGGCGGCTGCGCCCGACCATCTACGATCTCGAAGACGCCTACGGCCGTTATCACTCGTACCAGGTAGACGCGATCAAGGGCATCGAGACGGTCAAGGCGGTCGGCGGCGAGCCGATGTTCCGCCAGATGATGCTCGCGCAGTTTCAGGGCGTGGCGCACAAGCTGTTTCGTGCGGACTTCACCGTGATGACTTACGAGGGCGCCGCTGAAGCCATCACGTTTCTCGGCCTGGGGCTGTTTCTGTGGGCCGGAGCCAAACAGGTGCTGGCAGGTCAGCTGACGATCGGCGGTCTCGTCGCTTTCAACTCGCTGGTGACGCTGGCCACCGTGCCGATTCACAACCTGCTGACTTTGTGGGACACACTACAGCGCGCCACCGTGATGCTCAATCGGCTCGACGATGTGTTCGACCAGGAGCCGGAGCAGGGACACGATCGCTCGCGGCTCCGTCCGGTGCGGAACCTGACCGGCCACGTCTCGTTCCGAAACGTCGGCTTCCGTTATGGCGGCCCGGAGGCGCCAGCGATTCTGGAGGACGTCACGCTCGAAGTTCCGGCGGGCAAGACCATCGCCATTGTCGGCCGCAGCGGATCCGGCAAGACAACGCTGGCCAAGTGCCTCGCCGGCCTGCTGGAGCCGACTGAAGGCACGATCCAGTTCGATGGGCTCGATCTCAAGTCGCTCAACTATCGCGACCTGCGGCGGCAGATCGGCTTCGTGCTCCAGGACTCGTATGTGTTCGCCGACAGCATCGGACGCAACATCGCGTTTGGCGACGACGAGCCCGACATGACGCGCGTGACCTGGGCGGCGCAGGCAGCCAGTGCCCAGGAGTTCATCGACCGGCTGCCGTTCGGCTACGACACCCGTATCGGCGAAACCGGCATCGCGCTCTCGGGCGGCCAGAAGCAGCGGATTGCGATCGCGCGCGCCCTTTATCACAAGCCGCCGATCCTGGTGTTCGACGAGGCGACCAGTTCGCTCGATACCGAGTCGGAGCGCGCGGTCCAGGAAAACATCGACGCGCTGCTGCGCGGCCGGACGTCGTTTGTCATCGCGCATCGCCTGAGCACCGTGCGCAACGCCGACAAAATTATCGTGCTCGAGCGCGGTCGGCTCGTTGAGCAGGGAACACACGACGAGCTGATGCGCCGCCAGGGTCTCTATTACTATCTTGCGAGCCAGCAGCTGGGGGTCGCCTGACCATGACCGGTTCCGAATCGCCCGCGCCGTTCCTCGATGCCGATCCGCCGCCCTGGGCGGTGCGATCGCTCGCGACAATCCTGTTGCTGCTCTTCGCTGTCGCCGTCGTTGCGTTGTTCGTCGTGCGGGTACCGGAGACGGTCGCGGCTACGTTCACGCTCCGGCCAGTGCGCGGCACCGATCCGGTGCGCACGCTGCACGACGGCATCGTCGCGAAGGTCAATGTCGAAGACGCGCAGACCGTGACAGCGGGGTCGGTCTTGTTCGTCATCGCGTCCGAGCCGGTGGGAGACCGCATGGCCGAGCGGCAGACGATCGACGCGCGGCTGTCTGGAGGGCGGACGCGCGTGGACAACGAACGGCAGAAGTACGAGAACCAGCGGCGCGCCGACACCCAGGAGCAGGGCCGGCTCCAGCAGCATTTGGCGAATCTCGAGACGCAGCTCGCGCTGAAGCAGCGTCAGCACACGCTGACCCAGGAGATCGCGGCGCGACAGCAGAAGACCTTCGAGGAGGGCGTCGGGAGCTGGATGGACGCGTCCCGCCAGAAGCTCGAAGCCGACAAGCTGGCCGTCGAGATCGAACAACTACGCAACGACGCCGCCGACACCCGCAACGCGCTGGAGCGCCTGACCTACGAGATGGCCTCTCGGCGCGCAGCCTTCGCAGAGATTGAACGTGGGATTGGTGAGGACCTGTCGGCGTACCGCGCGCGGAAAGGTGTCCTCGATCAGGATCGTTCGCGTGACGGCAACGCCATCTCGGTCGAAACGCCGTGCCCGGGCACGATCGTCAAGCTGCACGTTCGCAGTCCCGCCGCGGTCGTGCACGAAGGCGACCTGCTGGCGGAAGTGGCCTGCTCGGACGAAAAACTGGAGGCCGAGCTGCTGCTGCCCGAGCGCGGCCTGGCGCTCGTCAGGGCCGGCCAGCCGGTCAAGTTGCTGTACGACGCGTTTCCCTATCAGCGGTACGGCGTGCACTACGGCACGCTCCGGTGGTTGAGTCCTTCGTCCACGTCAGAGGGCGGGACGACGGGCTTCCGCGCGTTGGCGGAGATCGAATCGACGACGGTAGGGGTGCAGGGTCTGCGCCGGCCGGTACTGCCCGGAATGACCGGCAGGGCGGCAGTGATCGTCGGGCGGCGATCGCTGGCGAGCTACGCAGTCGAGCCACTCCGGCAGCTGCGGGAATCGCTCGCAACCGGACCGCGCGGCTCCTGACACCCTTCGCCAGGGAGGTGAATTCCATGACCGCCAGGGCGCACGAGTACGACGACACCGACGCGACGCTCGACGATTTCTGGTCCAGCGACGCGGCAATGCAGGCCTGTCTCGATCGTGCCCGGCTGGCAGCGCGAACGGATCTGCCGATTCTGATTCTCGGGGAGTCGGGCACCGGCAAGACGATTCTGGCTCGAGCCATCCACAACTCGTCGTCGCGGAAAGGCCGGCCGTTTGTCGCATTCAACGCGGCGGCGCTGAGCGAGACCCTGCTCGACAGCCAGCTGTTTGGACACGAACGCGGCGCCTTCACGGGCGCGCAGAATCGCGTCAAGGGCAAGTTCGAGCTCGCCGACGGCGGTACGCTGTTCATCGACGAAGTGGGCGACCTGAGTCCGTCCGCGCAGAGCAAAATCCTGCGCGCGGTCGAAACCGGCGAGTTCGAACGACTTGGATCCGAAACACTTCAGCGCGGCAACGTGCGCCTCATCTCGGCCACGAATCATCCGATCGGCGTTGCGGACGGCCGAAACGGCTTTCGCGACGACCTCTTTTATCGTATCAGCGGCATCACGCTAGCCGTGCCGTCGCTGCGCGAGCGGCCGAACGATCTGCCGACGCTCCTTGCCAACGAAATCGAGAGGGCCAGCCGTCGGCAGGGGACTTCGATCGTCGGGCTGGATCGCGATGCCGTGGATCGTCTGCTGGCGTACCCGTGGCCGGGGAACTTGCGGGAGCTCTCCAAGATCGTCCAGGCCGCCGTGGCGCTTACGACGAGCGAGGTTATCAAGGTTGACCACCTGCTGTTGCCTGACGATCCGCCGTCCGCGGCGGCCGGCGTCGCGCGTGCTGGCGGGGAAGGCGACCGCTCGCTGAAGGAAGCCGTGCATCGCCATATCCTCTCGGTTCTCGAGGCGGTCGGCGGCAACAAGCGCCGGGCGGCTCGGGAGCTGGGCGTGTCGCGAGCGACGCTGGAGCGGAAGCTCCAGGAAATCACCAGGGCGACGCGGCGTTAGCGTCTGAATCCGTTCGGTGATGGCCTCATCATGAACCAACGTGGCCTCGTTTCAAGGCCGGCAGGACGCCGACGACTTTAGCGCGATCGGCCGTTCCCGCGGAAAGTCGGCCATTTTCAACGATCGGATGCGACGCAGGCGGTGCACGAGGGTGGCAGGCCGCGTGCACATCGGCGCGGCATGGTTCAGAAGAAACGGACGTCGACAGGACAGGTTGTGACCCTTGCCGATCTGGCGCCTCGACAGGATGTGAAGGGCGGAAGCCAGAAGCGTGTATTCGGTTCGGATCCGGTCGGTCCGCCCGTCGATAACAAACGGCGTGATCAGAAGTCGACCCAGACGGCGAAGGCGACGAAGGACCTGCCGGCTAAGTCCGGCGTCAAGGGCGGCGGCGTCAATCTCAACGACAACCTGACCTTGGTGCGCGACGTGAACTCTCGGCAATCGTCGTGAGCTGTCAGAACCACTGGAGGCGTTTCATGGCATCGAAGGCACCGGCGAAAAAGGCGAAGGATCTGGCCCCGAAGTCCGGCAACGTGAAGGGCGGCCGCATGGGTTGGACAACCAACGACAACCTGACGTTCGTCCGAGCCGCAAAGCCGACACCGAAGCGGAAGGACTTGTCATCGCGAAAAGAGATCAAGGGCGGTGGTAAGAGACTCAACGACAACACGACGCTCGTCCGCGCCGCGAAGCCGACGCCGAAGCAGAAGGATTTGCCAGCGAAACCAAGTACCGTCAAGGGCGGGGGTTGGACACAAAACGACAACACGACACTCGTCCGCGCCGCGAAGGCAGGGAAGACGCTCGTGCGCAACGCGACGCCGGCGCCGAAGAAGCGGGACCTGCCGTCGCGCAAAGACGTCAAGGGCGGGAAGAAGAGGACGTAATCTCGGCAATCGTCGTGAACGGTCAGAACAACTGGAGGCGTTTCATGGGATCGAAGACACCGGCGAAGAAGACCAAGGATCTGGCACCGAGGTCCGGCAGCGTGAAGGGTGGCCGGCAAACCATGACATCTAACGAAAACATGACGCTCGTACGAGGCGCGAAGCCGGCGCCGAAGAAGAAGGACCTGCCGTCGCGCAAAGACGTCAAGGGCGGGAAGAAGAGGGACTGATCGTTGGTCTCCGCCGCCGCGAACGCCGGTTCGTGTCGCGACGGCGGGGAAGATTCATCGTGCCCCGGCAGGTCGGTGCCCCGCAGCGGCACCGGATCGGCCGGAGCTCCTCCGAGTACTTGTAGTCGACGGTGAGTTCTTCGCCCGCCGCAATCGCTCGGCGGCTGTAGTAGAAAATGCGTCCGCGCACCAGCCGAGTCCTGAGATTCGGCTCGCACGAGTGGTTGATCAGTTCCGCACCGCTTCCGCCGATCGCGCCGTCGAGCCGCCAATAGGAATCTACGAGGAACAGGTAGCTGCGCGACGGGTCCCACCGGCGTTTGCTCTCGCGACGGCTGATCCGCTCGCCGGTGTACTCGATGACTTTTCGCCTCGGCGGAATCGGCTCCTCGGCAAACACGCCCAGACGATGGATTCGCGAGCGGCGGACGTCGAGCCGGAATTGCGCGAGCGCCGGATTGATCGTTCCGGTCAACGCAACGGCGTCGTCGTTCACCGCTTCGACAGTTCCGAGGATCCGCGCCGCCCGCTTCGCGCATGCTCGCGCCTCGCGCCAGCGCCGCAGCTTGCGCAGCGTGTCGGCGTAGTTCTCCAGGCAGATCGCCACGTTCGGGTGGTCCCGACCCAGCGTCGCCGTGAATACTTCGAGCGCCTGCCGGAAGAGAGCGGCCGCTTCCTTCACGCGTCCGCGCGTCTTGAGCAGCGACGCGAGGTTGTTCGCGCAGAACGCGGTTTTCGGATGGCCGTCTCCAAGGTTCGTGGTCTCGATCGCCAGCGCGCGCCGGTAGAGCGCTTCGGCCTGCTTCGGCCGGCCGCGCGCCTGTTGAACGGCCGCCAGGTTGTTGAGCGCCACGGCCACATCGTGCGAGTCGGCTCCGTACTCGCGTTCCAGAATCACAATCGCACGGCGGTACAAACGTTCCGATTCGTCGAATTTTTTCTGGCCGTCGAGCAGCGCGGCGAGTGCCGTCAGATCGTGCGCCACGTGCGGATGCCGCGGCCCGAGGGCGCGCGATCTGATCCTGACCGACCGCCGCGCGAATGGCTCGCCGCGTGCCCAGTTGCCGGCCGAGTGCTCGAGCCCGCCGAGGTTGTGATACAGCGTCGCGACGTCCGCATGATCCGGGCCGAGACGACGTTCGGCGATGGCCAGCGCACGCTGATACAGCGGACCCGCGTCGAGAAACCGGCCGAGGTATTTGTAACAGACGCCGAGGTTGTTGAGCGCCGTCGACACCTCGAGCGCGTCGGGGCCGAACCCGCGCTCCGCGGACGCGACCGCTTGCGTCAGCAGGCGTGCCGCCGCGCGGTAGCGTCCCTGATGCTCCAGCAACTGTCCCAGGCCGATCAGCGCGCGCGCCCTCTGACGCTGCACAGGTCGCGGCGTTGATGCGCTCACCTTCAGCCGGCGAATCGCGCGGCGGTACTCGCGCTCCGCTGACGACGGATCGCCGGCGCCTTCGTGCGCGGCAGCTGAGCTCAAGAGGCGGGCGATGGTACGGTGAGCATCCATCGACTTCATTCAGAGCGGGTGATCAGCGGCGAGTATACGTCGACGATGTCACCGATGCAGCGGATCATCGATGCACCACTTCGCGACGTGCGCACCGGTGACGCACGGCTCGTGCATCACATCGACAGCGCTGGCGGCGTTCCGTGACACCCGTGCGTCGTAGGCGCTGATGCGCATGACCGCGGTCGGCGCGAGGATCACGCGCTCGCGCGACAGGAAATCGACGATATACGCGTCCCAGTAATCGGCCCGGCCATACCGGATCCGGTGCGACACGAGATAGTCGGTCAACACTCGGTGATGGTTCGGCGGAGGCGTCGTCAGGTACTCGCGAACGAGTCGGATGTTATCCGAGACGTTCAGGCCGGCCCACACCACCATCGCGGCCGCCATGGTCACGGCGAGCGCGCGCGGCGGCCGCAGCTCGACGAACGCCCCAGCGAACGCGATCGGCAGCAACAGCACGAAGAGCGCGTATCGAGCCACCCCTGGCCCGTTCGGATCGATGCCGCCGTTCAACGCGTAGGCGAGCATCGTCTGGATCCCGATCACCGCCAGATAGAGATAGAACGATTCGCTCGGCAGTCGTGTTTGCCAGTGAGCTCGCACGATCCCGAGCGCGGCGACGGCGAGCGCGGCCAGAAATGCGATCCGGCTCACTGATGATCCAACGATTACTGTGCTGTTGAGGCCGAGCAGCGTCGCCGGCATCGGACGCAGCGCGAAGAGATCTGGCAGCGTCTTCTGAACGAGCGCCGTCAGACGTGCCCAGTACGCGTGTTCGTCCCAGGCCAGGCGCATCCCGATCATCTGAGTTTGTGCGAAGAGCGAACCGGTGCTGACGTCGCCGCCCGTCGGTCCGAGCGTGTTGATTCGGCTCGTCACGATCGCGACCACGAGCCAGACGGCCGCAAATCCGGCCGTTGCCTGCAGGATGTGGACGGCCGCTGGTCGCCGCCGCTCGGCTCCAACGAGCCACGCCATCGCAAGCGCCGGCAGCACGAACAGCACGAACTCGCGATGCAGGTAGGCGAACGCGAACAGCACGCCAAAGACCAGCGGCCGGCGGCGAAGCGACCACAACAGCAAGACGTACAGGAACGGTTCCACGCTGGCGCCGAGCGCCTCCATCAGGAGCTTCGAGGCAAGGACACCGGGCGCGAGGAACGGTAGCGTGGCGAGGAACGCCATTCCTGCGCCGACGCCGCGCGCCACCAGCCGCGCCATCAGCCAGATGGCGACGATGACGTTCACGATCAGCAGCGGCAGCCGCAGCATGGCGACGGTGGCGCCGCCGATCGCAACGAACGGCGTCGCGATCCACGCCTGCACTCCCAGCATGTACGCCTGACCGTAGAAAAAGATCGGGAAGGTGCGGCCCTCGACCAGATGCTTGGCCATCAGGCCGACCACGGCCTGGTCCGAATCGAAATGGAGCTGCTCGAACAGGATGAATGGCGCGCACCGCAACAGCACCAGGAGGAGTGCGGCAAGGAACCAGGGAAGGACGCTACGGCCGACCAACGGAGCGAATGCGTGCCAGCGCAGTCGTTGGCGGACAGCCAAAACGGACACGATGATAGCACCCGTATAATCGCCTGGATGATGCATCGAGTCGCGACCTTGTGTGCACTCGCGGTGGCTTTGGTTCACGCGCCGGAGGCGCTGGCGCAGGAAGGCGGGCAAGTCGGCGTCACCATGGGCTATCCGCAATCGATCGGCCTCGTCATTCACATGACCGATCGCGTGGCCGTGCGCCCCGAGTTCAACTTCCGCCACACGTCGAACGATGACGATACGCTCGAGAACTCGTCCACGACACTGGGCGTCGGCATCGCGGGGCTGTTCTATCTCACCAAGTTCGACGCGCTCCGCACCTATGCGAGCGGACGCTACACCTACGCGCAGACATCGGCGACGCTGAATCCCTGGATCCTCGCCGCCGCGACCTTTCCGGTGGGGCGCGTGCCGGATCTGGACGCGACAACGTCCACCTGGAGCGTGTCGGGATCGTTCGGCGCGCAGTACGCGCTGCATCGGCGCTTCAGCCTCTTCGGCGAAGTCGGCCTCAGCTACAGCGGCGCCGAGTTGTCGGCCTCGACGCTGCTGGCGCTGTTCACGCCGAACGTAGAGGCGACCACAATCGCTACGACCACCGCGGCCGGCGTCATCTTCTATTTGAAGGACTGACCGATTGTTCAGAGATAAGTCGTCACTCACGAAGAGGAACTATTGATGTCGGTGTCGTTTGCCGCTCGAATCGTGTTCTTCTTCTTGCCGCGGCGGTTGAGTCGGCTGACTCCCAGTAGCGATGGGGTACGCGATTGGTATCTTGCTCGCCTTGGTCGTTTGCGCATTTGCGTGACGGGTTGGCTTCGACCGCGATGGAGCCTTCTACCCGGGAGGCGTGCGAGAACTGCCACAAGCAATACAAACCTGCGCTGCCAAGCGAGGGCATCGCCCATCAGCACATCCACGTCGAGCAGCACTGACGAGCCGCCTCATCCACATGATCCGGCCGCGCCCACTGCCATTCAGAGCCACCGCGTCAGATTCATCAAGACGATGTCGGCGTGATGACGCAGTCGATCGAACACGATCCGCTTGCCGTCGGGCGAGATGTCGACGTTCTGAACCACCGATCCGCTCTTCAGGTCGAAGCTGGTGAGCTGACGTTGCTCGCCGGTCTCGAGATCCAAGCGGAAAAAGTTCTGGTTGGGAGCCGTGCCCTGAAGGATGATGAGCGTCTTGCCGCCCGACATGAAACGATACGAAGCCAGTCGCGATCGACAGCATGGCGTGGCTCTAACAAAGGATGACTTGTCGCCTTCAAGACGTGCCGCTCCAGCTTTGCAGCGTGCGTATGTAATTGGCCCGCTCTAAGAGAGTCGCGTCGGCGGTTCGCCCGTCCACGCGCCCGCGCACGTCACTGATCGCGGACAACTGCTTCGACTCCATCCAGCGTGCTAATCCATCGCGCATCGCCGTGAAGTAGGCCGGTCCGTGCCGGAGAATTGCCGAAACCATCTGTACGGCATGTGCACCGGCGAGGATCGCCTTGATGCCATCGGTCGGCGTCGCGACGCCTCCGGTAACTGCCAGTGAGCACCGCAGCCGCGACTGCAGGATCGCTACCCAGCGCAGTCGGAGCAGCAGTTCGGCGCTGGTCGACAACTCGAGATGCGGCACCGCCGTCATCGTGCTCACGTCGATGTCCGGCTGATAGAACCGGTTGAAGAGGATCAGGCCGTCGGCCAGTGCCCGATCGAGCTGGTGCGCCACTTCGCCGAATGCGGTGAAAAACGGCGACAATTTCACGGCGATCGGGATCGTGAGACAGCGTTTGAGCTCGACGACCACATTCCGGATCCGTCGCTCGATGACCGCTCCAGATTGTTCCGGCTCCGTGACCACCTCGTACATGTTCAATTCCAGAGCGTCCGCGCCCGCTTGCTGGATGCTGGTCGCGAACTTCAGCCACGCTTCCGCGCTCATGCCATTCAAAGAGGCGATCACCGGAATGTGGACCGCCGACTTCACCCGGCGCAGGTGTTCGAGATATTCGTCTGGCGAAAGTGCGTATCGCTCTGGCAGCGGAAAGCCGGACAGCGCATCGGCAAACTGTTTCTCGAACGGATCCATCTGGTGGATCCGTCCAGACTCCGCCAGAGAAATCTGTTCTTCGAACAGCGAGTGCAGGACGATCGCCGCTGACCCGCCATCCTCGAGCCGTTTCACGGTGTCGAGATGGTCGGCGAGCGGAGAGGCGCCGACCATGAACGGGTGGGCCAGCGTCAATCCCAAGTAGCTGGTTGAGAGATTCATGTTGTCGTTCACCGCCGCACGATGCCGTCGAGCGTTTCGGGCAGCGCCGCCGCTCTGAACCGAAGGATGGTCTTGGTGCCGTCGGCAGATTCGATACCCAGTGCAGCGTCGGCACCGGCGTCGGTTCGCTCTATCCAGATACGGCGCGGCGCCTGAATCGGGTGCCTGACATGATCGTCTGCGGATCGGCCTGCGGCCACCGTCAGGGTCGCGCCATCGGGCGCATCCAGCGTGGCTCCGATCAGTGCCAGATCGCTGACTTCCGGCTGGGCTCCGATGTCGGGCGACAGAATGTCGAGCGAGATCAGCCAGCCCTCGTGGATTTTACTGAATTCCTCCAGTGCCTCGGACCAGTCTGAGCGTGCGATTTCAACGGTGCGCATCGGCATGGGATTCTCCTGACAGCTCATTGTGACTGTGATGGGTCGACGCAAGTCCGATACCGCCGCCGATCTTTGCGGGTACCGCCCGACTTGACGGGAATCTGACAGTCTTCGCCGGATTGGCGACAGTCGGCGACGCTGCCCATTCGGACTCGCAATGTTCATGCGACAACATTTTCGCGCGCGTTTGTGCAACATCGACACGAACGCGCGTCCCAGCACAGCGGTCACGAGAAGGTGGGCAGCGCCATGATCCGCTCATGCTCCGTCAATATGCGACGGTCGAGCGTAAATCCCGAGATGTACCCTGCGCCCTCTGCCATGTCGATCAACTCGTCGTCATAGATGCCGAACGGCCACGCGACCAGATCGGCGTCGGCGGACGACCGGCAGCCTTGAAGATCGACTCATAGCCGTCGTCGGCAGTGATGACCACGCTACGAGGCGGCGGGGGCGGCCCTTGGTCGAGCAGATACGACACGACCGTCTTGAGGGGAACAATCGGATGGCCGTGCTGCCTCAAGTAGTCCAGCTGCGGTCGAAGCGTCGCCGTTCGCACGGTCATCGCGTCCTTGGCGATCGGACCGAAGCGGTGGTAGACGAGAATCGAAACCTTCAACCCGAGGATGGGGTTCGTGAAGAAGCGAGTCCCCGCGAAACCAGGGACGCCGCTGCCGCTGCAGCACCTGCAGCCAGGACGATGTTGGCGACGACCGATCCTATGACCTGGCGAAAACGCGATCGTCGATGCGTGGCCCTGGCCAGGCGGGATGGAGGCATGGGTCTGCTTGGAGCATATCCGCAAACTTGGCACCGACGCTGTCCTCGCAGGACTCTTGCAAGGAGTGATCATTCGGAAGAATCACTGCCGGAGATCCGGCAGGAGGTTGAGACATGCCGACTGCAGCACCGTCTCGATTTGGTCTCGGTTCGACGACGTGGGTCGTCATCGTCGCCGTCTTGCTCGTGGTTTTGGCGGCGATCGTGATGTACCTCCGGTGAGCGATTGCTCGACCGATCAACTACGCGAGGCGGGCGGTCGAGGCCGCCTGACGAGTTAGAGCAGACATATGAATGTCGGCGCTTCATCGACTCGAACGCAGTCTGTTCATCTTTTTCCTATTCCCGCTCATGCGTGCCGCGTTGCGCACTTGCCGTCGACGAAGTTCGATCGATGGGCGCTCGCGCGGATTCAGCGGACCGTGGTGTCGGCGCCGATTCGGTTCGAGCTGTGGGACGGATTTGCGCTGGACTCCGGAGCTGGCCCTCGCGTCGGGACCATCCGATTCAGGAACCGCCGAACCTTACTCGGCTGGGTGTGGGATCCCGACCTCAATTTTGGCGAAGCCTACATGTCAGGCGCAGTCGAAACGAGTGGCGATCTCGTTTCGATCCTCGAGGCGATTTACCACGCCCTGGAGTCGTCCAAACCCCGCGCGTGGTGGTTGTGGCAGCCATCGAACAACGGGCATGCTGCGAAACACAACGTCCACCATCACTACGATCTAGGCAACGATTTCTATCGGCTCTGGCTCGATCGCGAGATGGTGTACACCTGTGCGTACTTTCCGACGCCCGACGCGACGCTTGAGGACGCGCAAGTCGCCAAGATGGCTCTGGCGTGCCGCAAGCTGCGACTCAAACCGGGAGACCGAGTGATCGAAGCCGGTTGCGGTTGGGGCTCGTTCGCGCTGTTCATGGCGCGGCACTACGGCGTCTCGGTGCGCGCGTTCAACATCTCGTCCGAACAAATCGCTTACGCGCGCTCTCGCGCGAAAGTTGAAGGCCTCACCGACCGCATCGAATTCGTCGAGGACGACTACCGGAACATTCGTGGCACGTGCGACGCGTTCGTGTCGGTGGGCATGCTCGAGCACGTCGGCGCACCTGATTTTCCGACGTTTGGCCGCGTCATCGATCGTTCGCTGAGCGAAAACGGGCGCGGCCTGTTGCATTTCATCGGCCGAAACCAACCCGCGCCGCTGAACCCGTGGATTCGAAAGCGCATCTTTCCCGGAGCGTACCCACCGACGCTGCGCGAGGTCTTCGAGCACGTCCTCGAGCCCCACGCCTTCTCGGTGCTCGATGTCGAGAACCTGCGACTGCACTACGCGAAGACGCTCGCGCACTGGCGGCAACGCTTCAGCCGGTCGGCCCCGCTCGTGTCCGAAATGTTCGACGAGACCTTTGTGCGCGCGTGGGAACTCTATCTCGCCGGCTCGGAGGCCGCGTTCGGCACAGGGTCGATGCAACTATTCCAGGTCCTGTTCGCGAGAGGTGCCAGCAACGCGGTCCCTTGGACGCGTGTGACCGGTTGAGCCCGCGGGGAGAACCCGTCCGTGCAAACGAGCGATGTCGTGATCGCCAGCGTGATCGGAGCATTCGTCGGCGCAGGGCTGCTTCAGTCGTTGGTGTTCTCTCAGACGACCGGTCCACAGAAGCCGTCGTTAGCGATTTCGTCGATGTATGGACGCGATCTGTTCGAGTTCTACTGCGCAAGCTGCCACGGCCGCGACGGCCGCGGCCGCGGTCCTGTGGTCCCGGCCCTGAGAGTCGTATCTCCCGATCTCATCACGATCGCGACTCGCAACGGCGGAACCTTTCCGCACGCTCGCGTCGAGTCTTTCGTGACAGGAGACCAGGTTGAACCGACACCCGCCCACGGCTCGAGAGGGATGCCGGTATGGGGGCCAATCTTCCGGGGGCTGGACGCCAACGACGCCGTGAACAAGGTTCGCGTCGCCAACATCGTCGGGTACGTCGAGTCGATCCAGGTGAAATAGTCGGCTGCGTACGCCGGTTTTCCGGCGGTCGCGAATCATCAAGGCACCGAACGCGCTGGTACCGCGATTGCGTTCATCGTATTAACAGAACAAGGGAGAGGCCGCCATGGGAGTGAGTGGAGATCCATAATGCAATTCCGCAACCGTACCGATGCCGGACGGCAGCTGGCCGACAAGCTGACAAAGTACGCGGGCCGCTCGGACGTCCTCGTGCTGGGCCTTCCACGAGGAGGGATTCCGGTGGCGTACGAAGTCGCGACC
>Ga0207659_10000227_pt1 | contig 34213 bp, 33 predicted proteins | sample KBSM43metaG_FD_184330 | JGI IMG/M metagenome (GOLD analysis project Ga0207659, IMG submission 184330) | Miscanthus rhizosphere microbial communities from Kellogg Biological Station, Michigan, USA - KBS M4-3 metaG (SPAdes) (version 2) | ecosystem: Host-associated > Plants > Roots > Rhizosphere >...
ATCGACCACCGGAAAGTAATGCTGGTGGTGAATCATCGTCGTCGTCAGCACCTCTTCAGGCAGCTGGAGAAATTCGACCGGAAAATGGCCGGCGATGACGGACGGATACTCGACGAGATCCGGTACCTCCTGAAGCAGCGATGATTGCGCAGCAACGAGGCCGCTGACGCGGCCGCCGAGTCGGCGTGCGTGCGTTTCGAGCTCGCGCCGAATCTTCGATTCACGCTCGCCGCGATCGAGGATGACGAAATTTTCGAGCAGCCGCGCCTGGTAATCGTCGAAGGTCTTCACTTTGATGGCGCGACCGGCGCGTCCGCTCGTAGTGAGAAAGCGATGCCCATAGGTATTCGGCCCGGAGCGGATGTCCTGGACGAGTGGACCTTGCGCGCTCTCCGTCCTGCGGATGACGAAGGGAACCACGCGTCCGCCGTACAGCAGGATCAGCCATCGGATCGGCCGCGCGAAGACGAGCTCGCCTTTGTCGTCCTCTAGGTACGCATCCCACCGCATCTGCTTGGGAAAGGTGAGGTCGCGAAGCAGACCGCCCATGACGTCGGCCAGAACGTCGACCGTGGCCTTGCCTCGCTGTCGCACTCGGTATGCGAGGTACGTCCCTTTCGCCGTTTCGCTGCGCTCCAGCGCATCAACCTCCACTCCGTATTTCCTGGCAAAGCCAATGGCCGCAGGCGTCGGCCCGCCGTCAGGCTTGAACGCAGCCGAGACCGGCGGTCCGGTGACCACTTCCTCATGATCCGTCTGCCGTTCAGCGAGCTTGGCGACCCGCGCAGTCAAGCGGCGTGGAGTGCTGTAGCTTTCCGCTCGTGCGTCGGTCTCGAGCCTGGCCTCGGCCAACCTGGCATCCAGGCGGGTCGCTACTTGACGCGTCAGAGCAGGGAGCCAGCTCGCAGGAATCTCCTCACACCCAATCTCGATCAGCAGCTCCCGATCCATCAGGAGTCTTCCTTCAACGCCAACGGCTCGGTGACGGTCGCGTCAACGTAGGCACGCGCGATCTTGACGGCAAGCTGTCGCACCTTGAGGATGTATGCGGTGCGCTCGGTGACGCCGATGCTGCCGCTCGAATCGAGAATGTTGAACAGGTGCGAGCACTTCAGGCAGAACTCGAGCGCTGGCCAGACCAGACCTGACTCGAGCAGCTTCTCGCCGAGTGCGTAATTGCGATCGAAGAGATCACGGTGAGCCGCGGCGAATTCTTCCGGCGGCATGTTCACCATTCCAAAGGCGTACTTCGATTCCTCGATTTCCTCCTGCAGCCGCACCTCGCGGTACTTCACGCCGCCGCCCCATTCGAGGTCGAAGATGTTATCGACCCGCTGCAGGAACATCGCGATGCGCTCGAGACCGTAGGTGATTTCGCAGGTGATCGGCGCCAGGTCGATCCCGCCGACCTGCTGAAAATAGGTGAACTGCGTGATTTCGAGACCGTCGAGCAGCACCTGCCACCCGATTCCCCAGGCGCCAAGCGTTGGCGACTCCCAGTTGTCTTCCTCGAATCGGATGTCGTGCAGCCGTGGGTTGATGCCGCACGCCTCGAGGCTTTCCAGATAGAGCTGCTGCACCTCGTCGGGCGACGGTTTGAGGATCACCTGATACTGGTGATGCTTGAACACCCGATTCGGATTCTGGCCGAAGCGGCCGTCGTCCGGCCGGCGTGACGGCTGCACATAAGCGACGCTCCACGGCTTCGGCCCGAGCACGCGGAACAGCGTCTCCGGGTGCGAGGTGCCAGCGCCGACTTCGAGGTCGAGCGGCTGCTGCAACAGACACCCGTGCGACGCCCAGAAGGCGGACAGTTTGAGGATGAGGTCTTGAAGCGTCACGCGCGAGGTTGCTAGTTATGTTTGCGCAGATCGCGCAGCACGCGATCTGACTTCAAGTTCTTTTCAAGGTGCATCGTAATGAGGGCACGATGCACCTGTTCGAGTTCCGTCAGCATGGCGCGAGACGCGGGCACCGCGCCAACCTGCTGCGGTGCCACCGTGCGCGACGCAGCCAGAAACATCATCGCCTCGTCCGAAAGCGTTCCGCGTGCTTCCGGATAGACGCCCTGCAGCCGCAGCAGCCAGCACTCGAAATAGCGCGCCAGCGGCTCAACAGGCGCCCCGGCGCTCAACGCATCGAGCATCGACGCCCCCAGGCGGAAGAGACGATCATCAGCATCCGCTTCCTGCGCCCACTCGTCGAGCAGCTCGGCGAAGTACCCAATATAGCCAAGCGCATCAAAGAGCGGCGCGCCTGCCAGCGCCATCGGCGATCTGACCGGCTCAGCGTAATTGAGGCCGACGAGCTCACGCCGTTCCTTCTCGAAATATGCGACGCGTGCCTCGGTCATCGGCTCCAGCGCGGCCGCGAATCGGGAGCGGGGCCGCCGCGCGCCTTTTGCTACGCCCCGCTTCTTGCCGCGGTCCCGCGTCAGGAAAACGACGATGCGATCAGCTTCGCCCAGCTTATACGTGCGGAGAATCAGCGCGTCGGCTGTATACAGCGGCACGAACGCCCTATTCTACTGTCGTTCACCCGGATCACCGGATCACCAAGTACCGCAGGAAGACTGTCGCCAGTCCCAGAAATGTCCCGAACCCCAGCACGTCCGTCATCGTTGTCACCACCACCGACGATGCAAGGGCGGGATCGAGGTTCGCTGCGCGGAGACCGATCGGCACGAGCGTTCCCGCGGCGGCCGCGATGAAGAGGTTGATGATCATCGCCAGGCCGAGCAGGAGTCCAAGGACCGGATCACCCTTCGCCGCCCATGCGACAATCGCCGCGACGACGCCGAGCAGGATCCCGTTGCCGACACCGAGGGCGACCTCCTTCAACAGAGCTTTGCGTGAATTGCTCCACGTCAGCTCGCCGAGCGCGAGACCGCGCACCATCACCGTCAGCGTCTGCGTTGCCGCGGTCGCGCCCATGCCCGCGACAATCGGCATGAAGACGGCGAGCGCGGTCACCTTGCCGATTGTCGGCTCGAACGCCGCGATCACGGCGGCTGCAGCAAACAGCGTCACCAGTTGGATGGCCAGCGTCGGCAAACGCTTGCGGAATGTTTCCTTCGGAGATGTGAAGACGCGCTCGTCGCCCGCAACGCCCGCAAGCCGGTAGATGTCCTCGGTCGCCTCGTCCTTGATGACGTCAATCACGTCATCCACCGTGATCACCCCGACCAGTTTGTTCTCTTCGTCGACGACAGGGATCGCGAGCAGGTTGTAGGACGCGACCTGGCGGGCAACCTCCTCCTGGTCCATGTCAACGCGCGCGCTCATCAAGTCCGCCGTCATGATCCGCTTCAGCGGCGTCTCCGGCGAGACGAGCAGCAGGCGCCGAAGCGACACGACGCCGACAAGATGACGCCGTTCGTCGACGACATAGAGATAAAACACCATCTCGACGTCGCGATTGCTCTGCAACTCGGTAATCGCTTCGCCAACCGTCAGGTCTTCGTTGAGCGCAAAGACATGCGGATTCATGATGCGGCCGGCAGTCCGCTCGGCGTACTCGAGCAGGTTCTCGACGACGCCCGATTCTTTCGGTCGCATCAGGTCGAGCACTGCGGCCGACAGCTCCTCGGGCAGGTAGTCGATCAACGCCGCCGCGTCGTCGGACGGAATCTCCTGCGCGAGCTTCGCAATTTCGTCCGCGGACCGTGTGGCGAGCAGCGTGGCACCGGTCTCGGGTCCGAGCTCGGAAATCGCTTCCATCGCGAGGCGTCCGTTCCGCTCCGCGAGCAGGCTAAACGCCGCTTCGCGTTCCTTGTCGGGAAGCTCGCTGAAGATCTGCGCCAGATCGGCGGGATGCTGCTTCTGCAGCAGGTTCAGGAGATTCGCAGACGCACCGATACGCAGCAGCCGCTTGACGGAATCGAGGACGAGATCGATTCTTCGCTGTGCAGCCATCGACCCGCTACAACAACGTCCCGCGAAGAATTGTCGCAGCCACCGTGAAGTAAATGACGAGTCCCGTGACGTCGACCAGCGTCGCCACGAACGGCGCCGACGACGTGGCCGGGTCGGCGCCAAGGCGTTTCATCAGGAACGGGAGCATCGAGCCCGCGATGGTTCCCCACATGACGACGCCGACGAGCGCGAAGAGCACGGTGAGCGCGATGAGAAACCAGTGCGCGCCGTATGTACCGAACAGCTGCTGCCACAGCGAGACGCGAATGAAGCCGACGCTTCCGAGGATGACGCCCAGCGCCAGGCCCGACAACACTTCGCGTCGCATGATTCGCCACCAGTCGCGCAGCGTCACCTCGCCGACCGCGAGAGCACGAATGATCAGCGACGCCGCCTGCGAGCCGCTGTTGCCGCCCGACGAAATGACCAGCGGCACAAACAGCGCCAACACGACGGCGCGGGCAATCTCCCTTTCGAAGTAGCCCATCGCCGTCGCGGTCAGCATTTCGCCCAGGAACAGGACGACCAGCCAGCGCGCCCGCTTTTTCACGAGCGTCAGCATCGGCGTACTCACGTATGGCTCGTCGAGCGCCTCGAGGCCTCCGAGCTTCTGGAATTCTTCGGTCGTGGTATCGCGGATGACCTCGATGACGTCGTCCACCGTCACTGTTCCAACGAGCTTGTTCTCATCGTCAACGACCGGCACGGCGAGCAGGTGATACGAGGAAACTTTTCTCGCCACCTCCTCTTCCGGCGTGTCGACGCCGACGCTGATCACGTCGGTGGTCATGATGTCCTTGAGCCTGGCCTGCGAAGGGACGAGAAGGAGACGACGGAGGGAAACGACCCCGACGAGATGTCGCCGTTCGTCGATGACGTACAGGTAAAACGACATCTCGATGCCGCCGAGCTGCTGGATGGCGTTCACCGCCTCCCCGGCCGTCGTATCCTCGGGCAGGGCGAAAACCCGCGGATTCATGATGCGCCCGGCGGTCCCTTCGCGATGTCCAAGGACCTCGGCAATCTCGGCGGTCGGATGCTGGCCCCGCATCTGCTCGCGAACTTCGTCGGCGAGCGGTTCGGGGAACCGATCGATCAGCGCCGCTGCGTCGTCGGGTGCGAGTTCCTGAAGAAGCCGGACGATTTCACGGGCCGGCCGCGACGCGAACAGAGCTGCGCCCATATCGACGCCGAGCTCGGCGACCACTTGCATGGCCAGCCGGGGATCGGCCGCGGCCATCGCGTCCACAGCCGCCCGCCTCTCGTGGTCGTTAAGCGCGCGCAGGATTTCGGCGATGTCGACGGGATGCCGCTTCTGCAGCAGATTCAGGAGGTTAGCGGTCGCACCCACGCGCAGCAGCCGCCGGACTGAAGCGATAACCAGATCGGTTTTGCTCTGCGCCGCCATGATGAATTTCCGTCAGACCCCAAACGACTAAATCTAGCACGCACAAGGTGCAAAACCGCCCGGAAAAGTGCATGATCTGCCGCATGCGATTCAGAATCTGCACCGCCTTGACCGCGGCTGCCGCGCTGATGACGGCCGGCTCCGCGCTCGCACACCACTCCTTCCAGGCTGAATTCGACATCGGCAAGCCAATGACGTTGAAGGGCACGGTCGCGAGAGTCGAATGGGTGAACCCGCACGTCTACGTCCATCTCGACGTGAAGGACGACAAGGGCGTGGTCAGCAGGTGGGCGTTTGAAACGCTTGGTCCCGGACGCATGCGTGCGGAAGGGATGAGCAAGCAGACGTTCGGCATCGGCAAGGTCGTGACCCTGAAGGGTTATGCAGCCCGCGATGGTTCCAAGAACCTCGGGTTCCTCCGCCAGGTCACGTTCGACGACGGCCACACGATCGAGGTCTGGCTGGGCGATCCGAACGACCTCAATCCATGAACGGTGCTGTGATGAAAATCCGATTTTCCACATCATTCGCCGCGGCGATGCTCGTTGCGACGTTTGCCGTGACGCTCGGCGCCCAGCAAGCCGCGAAAACAGAACCTCCAAAGCCGACGCCACGGACGACCGACGGCCATCCGGATCTCTCCGGCGTCTGGATCGCCGGTAATCGCGGTATCCGATCAGCAAGCGAAAGCGCGTCCATCAAGGTCGTCCTGCCCCTGGCCGGCGTCGATCAGGACAAGGACAATGTCTTCGCAGCGCTGGACCGCATCTCGGTTGCCGAGCGCGCAAAAGACGCAAACAAGCCGCCGTACAAGCCCGAGCTCCTTGCGAAGGTGAAGGATTTCGAGGTCCGTCAGAGTCAGGAGGACCCGGCGTTCTACTGTAAGCCGGCCGGCGTACCACGCATGGGGCCGCCCGCGCAAATCATCCAGCTCCCCGACAAGCTGGTGTTCCTGTATGCGACGAACCTCTTTCGCGTGGTGCCCATCAACGCGCCGCATCGCACGGACATCGATACGTCCTATATGGGCGATTCAGTCGCGAAGTGGGATGGCGAAACGCTCGTCGTCGACGTGAACGGTCTGAACGACGACACCTGGCTGGGGCCGGACGGCTACTTCCACACCGACGCGCTGCACGTCGCCGAGCGGTTTACGCGGACTGGCGACACGATGCGATACGACGTGACCGTGGAAGATCCGAACGTGCTCAGCCGGCCGTGGACGATGAATCCGAGGACGCTCCGAGTCGGCAACCGGCCGCTCGAAGAAGGTCCGCCCTGCGTCGAGAAGGACGCCGAGCATCTGGTCACGCTGGACCATCATTAGGGACTGGGGACTGGGGACTGGGGACTGGGGACTAGGGAGTCGGGCGTTCTTCGAGGCCCCAGTCCCCAGCCCCCAGGCCCCAGGCCCTACCGATCGCGGCGCAGCCCCATCTCGTCGAGCAGGCGTTCGTCGTCTCGCCATTCTGACTTGACCTTGACGTGGAGGTCGAGAAAAACGCGCGCATTCAAGTAACGCTCGAGCTCCCGCCGCGCTGCCGTGCCGATCTCTTTGATCATCGACCCCGCGCGGCCGACGACGATTGGCTTCTGTGACTCGCGGTCCACAAGAATCGTGCAGTAGATGTTTGTGATCCCGTCCGCCGCAGCCTCGATTCGGTCGACGATCACCGCCGTTGAGAACGGCAGTTCATCATGCGTGAGGCGCAGGACCTGCTCGCGGACGATCTCGCCAATGAAGAATCGCTCTGGCTGATCGGTCACGTAATCGGCCGGATACAGCGGCTCCCCTTCCGGCAGATACTGAAGAAACAGCTTCTCGAGCGCATCGACGTTCGTTCCATCCGCCGCCGAAACGGGAACGATTTCGACAAACGGGTGTTCACGCTGGTATTTGTCGATCATCGGTAGCAGCCTCGGTTTCGCGATCAAATCGACCTTGTTCAGCGCAAGAATCGCCGGCGTCTTCACGTCCTTCAGCAGATTGAGCAGGTAGCGGTCGCCCGGTCCAGCCTTCACTGACACATCTACAACCAGGCACAGGACGTCCACTTCGCGCATTGATTCGAGCGCGATGTCCACCATCCGGACGTTCATCCGGTGCGTCGGCTTGTGGACGCCCGGTGTATCGACAAACACGATCTGGCCTTCGCTGTAGTTCTTGACGCCGAGGATGCGCGTCCTGGTGGTCTGTGGCTTGTCGGACACGATGGCGAGCTTGTGGCCGACGATGCGATTGAGAAGTGTGGACTTGCCGGCATTTGGCCGGCCGAGAAGCGAGACGAACCCGGATTTACCGCTCATCCTCGACGGCTGCAGCCTCGCGCCGGCGGAGGCGGACCTTGGTGATACGTCGACGTTCGACCTCGAGCACCTCGACGTCGAGACCATCGACATCGAAGCGCTCGCCGACGTACGGCATGCGTCCCAGGTGCGAGAGCAGGTATCCGCCGACCGTTTCGAAACCCTCCCGCTCGATTTCCACACCGAGGCGGTCCATCACCTCGTCAACGCTCACCTTTCCACTGAACACGAACGTGCCGTCGGTCTCCTCGACGACCGTTTCGCTCTCGACGTCGTACTCATCGCGAATCTCGCCGACGATCTCTTCGAGTAGATCCTCGACGGTGACGAGTCCGGCGGTGCCGCCGTACTCATCCACGACGATCGCCATCTGCGCCTGACGCCGCTGCATCTCTTTCAGCAGCTCCGATACCCGTTTGCTCTCCGGAACAAAATAGGCGGCGCGCATCAGGGTCGTGATGGGAGGCTCGGCGGTTGGCGGCAGCGCCACGAGATCCTTCACGAAGACAATCCCGATGATGTTGTCGAGGTTGTCACGATAGACAGGCATGCGCGAGTACTGCTGTTCGCGGAACAGCGTCCGCAGGTCCTGCAGCGTGGCGTCGGCGCGGACCGCCACGATGTCCGGGCGGGGCGTCATCACCTCACGCACGACGGTCTCGGTGAAATCCACGATGGACTGCAGCAGTTCGCGTCCTTCCTCCTGTGAAATGACGCCCTCTTCCTGCTGTTCGGCGGCCGCTGGAGCGGCCGTCGCCGCCTCCGGCGCCACCGGCTCCTCGCCGCCTTCACGGTCGCGCCGCACATCGATGATGTCGATGAGCGCAATGGTGACGGGCCGCATCACTTTCGCGAGCGGCGCAAAGACAGGCAGGAGTACGTCGAGGACCGATTCCGGGTCGTGCCGCGAGATCACCGCGGGGAGCAGGTGCTCGCACACGACGACGAACGCGGCGAGCGATACGACGAATACCGCAACCGAGGGCGCGTCGTGTATGTCGCTGAGGCGCACGATCAGCACGCCGGCGGCAACGATGCAGCCACTCAACAGCAGCCGAACCGGAATGAAGAGCTGCAGCGGATCGTCGAGGTACGGGCCGAGGCGATCGCTGCGGCCGCCGCGTTCGGCCATCAAGCGTAACGAGAGCCGCATGAGCGCACTAAAGGCGGCCTGCACGGTGCCGAAGAACACAGTGGCGCACCCGAGCAGAAATAGGGCTAGTGGGGTCATGGGGCGGGTAGGATCATGACCTCTCGATCAATCCTTCACGAAGGCCGCCCATCCGGCGCAGGCGACGCTCGAGTCGGGCCATCTGGCCGTCATCGCGCTCGTGATCATAGCCGAGCAGGTGGAGCAGGCCGTGTAACGCCAGCACCCGCAGTTCAGTCGCGAGCGAATGTCCGGCGGCGCGTGCCTGGCGCGTCGCCATACCCGACGAAATCACCACATCGCCGAGGTATCGCGGCTCCTCGGCAGGGAATGACAGCACATCGGTCGCGTTGTCTTTCTTCCTGAATTTGCGATTCAGCGCGCGGACGCGCGCGTCGGACACGATCGCGACAGTCACCGTCCCGCGCGCACGGGCGGGCGCCACGGACGAGAGCCACGCCGCCAGCCCCGGGGCGCGGCCAACAACCTCGACCGAGAGCTTACCCATTCTTCGTGAACGCGTCGTACGCCTTCACGATCTGCTGCACCAGCTTGTGCCGGACGACGTCCTTCTCGTCGAAGTACACGAACCCAATGCCCTCGATGTCACGAACCACCTTCAGCGCCTCTATCAAACCCGACACCCTGGCATTGGGGAGATCGATCTGCGTGATGTCGCCGGTCACCACAGCCTTCGATCCGAAGCCAAGCCGCGTGAGAAACATCTTCATCTGCTCCGACGTCGTGTTCTGCGCTTCGTCGAGGATGACAAACGCGTCATTCAGCGTGCGGCCGCGCATGAAGGCAAGAGGCGCGACCTCGATTGTGCCGCGTTCGATGAGTCTCGATGCCTTCTCGGTATCCATCATGTCGTAGAGCGCGTCGTAGAGCGGCCGCAGGTACGGGTTGACCTTCTCGGCGATGTCGCCCGGGAGAAATCCGAGCTTCTCGCCTGCTTCAACGGCGGGGCGCGCGAGGATGATGCGGCTGACCTTCTTTTCCAGCAGGTACGTCACCGCCTGCGCCATCGCAAGGTACGTCTTGCCGGTGCCGGCCGGACCGACGCCGAACACGATGTCGAACTGGTCGATGAAGTCCAGGTACCTGCGCTGGTTGACACTCTTCGGGTTGACGCGCCGGCGGGTGACCTGCTTCTGACCGCCCCGCAGGAAATAGTCGCGAAGATCGAGATCCGCGTTTTCGACCAGCAATTGTGCGGCAGTCTTCACGTCCCCGTTCGACAGCGAATAGCCCTCGTCGATCAGTTCCTTCAACTGCCTGAAGATCTGCTGTGCGCGCAGCTCGTCTTTCGGGTCGCCTTCGATCGTGATCTCGCCGCCCTGAGTACGAATCTGGACGTTGAGCAGCGATTCGATATGTTTGAGATTGGCGTCGCGTGCGCCGTAGACGTTCTCGATGCCTTCTTCGGAAAGAGCGATTTTCTTCATTTAATCTGAATGTGGAGCTCCCGCAGCTGTTTGGGATCGACCGGCGACGGCGCGCTGGACATCATATCGACCGCGGCAGCAGTCTTCGGAAACGCAATCACTTCGCGGATCGAGCTCTCGTTTGCAAGGATGGCGGTAATCCGGTCGAGGCCGAGCGCGATGCCACCGTGCGGCGGCGTCCCGTATTCGAGCGCCTCGAGGAAGAATCCGAACCGGAGCCGCGCCTCTTCGTCGCTGATGTTTAGCAGCGAGAAGATCCGTCGCTGCATGGCGGAATCGTGGATACGGATGCTGCCGCCGCCGATTTCACTGCCGTTGAGGACGAGGTCGTAGGCCTTCGCGCGGATATCGGCGGGATCACGCTCGAGCTTGTCCATATCTTCGTCGAGCGGCGATGTGAACGGGTGGTGCATCGAGTTGTAGCGTTTTTCCTCCGGGTCCCACTCCAGCAAAGGAAAGTCCACGACCCACGTGAACGCAAACTGGTCCGGGCGCAAAAGCCCGTCCTTTTTCGCAAGAATGAGCCGCAGCTGTCCCAGAAGTTTCGACGTCGGGTCGTGCTCGCCGGCGGCGATGAATATGAGACTGCCATTGCCGGTCGAGGTCGCATCGAGAAGACGCCTGACCTCGTCTTCACCCATCGCCTTCATCACCGAGCTCGTAATCGCCCCATCGTCGGCGCGGCGCGCCCACACGAGCCCCGTGGCACCGAGCTGCTGCTTGGCCATGTCGACGATGCCGTCAACTTCGCTGCGGGAATAGTGGCTCGCCTTCGGAATCACGAACCCGCGCACGGTGCCGCCCTTCGCGACGATCTCCTTGAACACGCGGAAGTTCGATTCGCGAAACGACTCGCGCAGATCCTGGATCTCGAGCCCCGGGCGTAGGTCGGGCTTGTCAGACCCGTACTTCGCCATCGCATCCGCGTACGACATGCGTGAAAACGGAATAGTGATGTCGCGGCCGATCACCTTGAAGATGTCCCGCATCAACGGCTCGATAATCCCGAACACCGTCTCGGGCCGCGCAAACGACATCTCGACATCGACCTGCGTGAACTCGGGCTGCCGGTCGGCGCGAAGGTCTTCGTCGCGGAAGCACTTGCAGATCTGCACGTACCGGTCAACGCCCGCAATCATCAGAATCTGTTTGAACAGCTGCGGTGACTGCGGCAGCGCGAAAAATTCGCCCCGGTGCACACGGCTCGGCACGAGATAATCGCGTGCGCCTTCCGGTGTCGACTTGGTCAGAATCGGGGTTTCAATCTCCAGAAACCCGTTCGCATCGAAGTAACGGCGGACAGCGGCGGCAACCTTGTGCCGGAGAATCATGTTGTTCGCCAGACGCGGTCTGCGCAGGTCGAGGTAGCGGTACTTCAAGCGCACGTCTTCGGATACCGGCGTCTCGTCGGCAATGGGAAACGGCGGCGTCTTGGCCTCGTTGAGAAGCGTGAGTTGCTTCACAAACACTTCCACTTCGCCCGTCTCGAGCTTCGGATTGGTCGTCTCCGGCGATCGTCGCCGGACCGTTCCCCGTACGCCGACCACGTATTCGGATCGCAGCCGTTTGGCCTTGGCCATCTGCGCCGCATCGTCGTTATCGAAAACGACCTGCGTCACTCCCTCGCGATCGCGGATGTCGACAAACAGCAGGCCGCCCAGGTCGCGCACCCGGTGCACCCAGCCAAGCAGCACCACATTGGCGCCGACATCCGACGGGCGGAGCGCGCCGCATGTATGAGTGCGAGTCAGATCACCGAGTTGTTCAGCCACGTCGCTTCAATCCCTCGAGTATCGCGGCGCCTACCGCCGACTGGTCGTACGTTGCCTGGGTTTGCGCCGAGAGGTTCTTGACCGTCACGGTTCCGGCGTTGATTTCATCCTCGCCGAGAAGGGCGACGAATGGAATCCCGCGTGAATCAGCGTACTTGATCTGCTTGCCGATCTTCTCGGCGTCCGGGAAAACGAGCACCCGCAGGCCAGCCTCGCGCAACACCGCGGCAAGGCCCATGGCCGCACCGACGCCGGAGGGATCAAACGCAGCAATCATGACATCCGCCGGGGTCGTTGCCAGGGTGGGTGGGAACATGTTCCGTTCGGTCATCACGACGATAATGCGCTCGAGGCCGAGCGAAAACCCGGAGGCCGGAATGTTCTGGCCGAGAAACATCCCCACGAGATTGTCGTACCGTCCTCCCCCGCCGAGGCTCCCGGCAAGGTCCGCGACGTTGATCTCCATGATCGCGCCCGTGTAGTACGACAGTCCGCGAGCAAGGCTCGGATCGAACCTCAACTTGTCAGCCGCATTCGTCTGCGCTGTGAGTCTGATGATGGCCTGCAGGTTCGCAACCGCGCGCTGTCCGGTTTCATCCGCTGCCACGAACGCGGCAACACGCGTCAGCCCATCGGCTTCGTTCGTGTCGCGGAGAAACACCTGCAGGAGCGCATTGCGCGCCTGTTCCTCGATCCCACGATTGGCCAGCTCCGCGTCAACGCCCTGCGGTCCGATCTTGTCCAATTTATCGAGCGCGATGAGCGCATCACTCTGCTGATGCGTGGCCACGCCTGCGCGGCCCAGGATGGCTGTCAACAGCTCTCGATGGTTGATTCGGATGACGAAATCGTTGAAACCAAGCGCGACCAGCGCGTCGGAAACCGCTGCGCACAACTCCGCCTCCACGACCGGCGACGTGGACCCCAGCGAATCAACGTCACACTGATAGAACTCACGGAACCGGCCGCGCGCCGGGCGGTCTGCGCGCCAGACCGGTTGGATCTGATAGCGCTTGAACACACGCGGAAGCTTGCTCTGGTACTGGGCCACGACCCGCGCCAGCGGAACGGTCAGGTCGTAACGCAGCGCGAGGTCGGCCTGGCCCGTCGCCTCGTGCTCGCCCCGTTTCAGGATCTTGAAAATGAGCTGATTGCCTTCTTCGCCGTACTTGCCGAGCAGCGTTTCGATGTTTTCGACGGCCGGCGTCTCGAGAGGCTCGAACCCGTACCGCTCGTAGATGCGCTTGATGATGCCGATGACATACTCCCGCCGCCGTACGTCGTCGGGGAGAAAATCGCGCATGCCGCGCGCTGGTTCAGTACGTTGCGTCACAGCCTCGGCAGCGTCAGCCCCTGCTGCTTCTGATATTTCCCCTTCTTATCCGCGTACGAGACTTCGCAGGACTCATCAGACTGGAAGAAGAGCACCTGCGCAATGCCTTCGTTCGCGTAGACGCGCGCCGGCAGCGGCGTCGTATTCGAGATTTCAAGCGTGACGAACCCTTCCCACTCCGGCTCGAACGGCGTCACGTTGACGATCAATCCGCACCGCGCATAGGTCGACTTTCCGACACAGATGGTCAACACGTCGCGCGGGATGCGGAAGTACTCAACGGTCTTCGCGAGCGCGAACGAATTCGGCGGAATGATGCAGATGTTCGTCTTGAAATCGACGAACGAGTTCGCGTCGAAGTGCTTCGGATCGACGACGGTGCTGTTGATGTTGGTGAAGACCTTGAACTCATCGGCGACACGGATGTCGTAGCCGTACGACGACAGCCCGTACGACACGACCCCTTGACGCACCTGCCGATCCTCGAACGGCTCGATCATCCCGTGCTCGAGCGCCATCTTGCGGATCCACTTGTCGGCTTTGATGGACGGCATTGGTCGCGGCGTGCGGCTACCGGCTCCCGGCTACCGTCTGCCGAACAGCATCAGCAGCAACGTCAGGACGATGCTGGCGATAATCGACGTGGCGAGCGGAAAGTAAAAGGAAAAGTTGCCGCGACGGTACGAGAAATCCCCCGGGAGCCGTCCGATCGGCACGCCGAGGGTGATCAGGAGACCGACGCCGGCGATCAGCAAGCCGATCAAGATGAGCAAACGTCCCATCGAAGCGCGACCTCAGAGTAACTCCATTCCGCGAAAGAAGTATCCAAGCTCGAACGCGGCCGTCTCCGGTGCATCGGAACCGTGCGTCGCGTTGCGGCCGATGGACTCGCCAAAATCCCGCCGCAGTGTTCCCGGCGCCGCCTTGGCCGGATCGGTCGGTCCCATCGTGTCGCGCCACTTCTGGATGGCGTTCGGGGCCTCGAGCGCCATCAGCACACACGGACCGGACGACATGAAATCGGTAAGCTCGCCGAAGAACGGGCGTTCGCGATGCACCGCGTAAAAGCCTTCCGCTTCGCGTTTGGTGAGGTGCTGCAGACGCATCGATTTGACGGTGAAGCCTGCCGCTTCGATGCGCGCGAGAATCTGGCCCGCAAGCCTCCGCTCCACGGCGTCGGGCTTGATGATGGCGAAGGTACGTTCCACGATTATCCGAGGACCTCTTTCATTTTCGATCCCATGTCCGCAGGGCTCTTCACGACGTGAACGCCCGCCTTCGTCAGGGCCTCCATCTTCTCCGCCGCAGTCCCCTGCCCTCCCGCGATGATCGCGCCTGCGTGTCCCATGCGGCGTCCGGGAGGCGCCGTCTGACCCGCGATAAAACCGACGACCGGCTTGCGGAACTCTTGCTTGATGAACGCGGCCGCATCCTGTTCGGCGGTACCACCAATCTCGCCAATCATGATGACGGCATCAGTGTCGGGGTCCCCTGCAAACAGCTTGAGCGCATCAATGAACGTTGTGCCGATCAGCGGATCGCCGCCGATGCCGATGCACGTCGTCTGACCCATACCGACCCGCGTCAGCTGGTGAATGGCTTCATAGGTCAGCGTGCCGCTTTTCGAAACAATCCCGATGCGCCCTTCCTTACAGATGTGGCCCGGGATGATGCCGGCCTTCGCCTGCCCGGCCGTGATCACGCCGGGGCAATTGGGCCCGACGAGCCGCGTCTTCTTGCCTTCCATGAAGGTGAAGGCGCGCAACATGTCGACGACGGGAATGCCTTCCGTGATGCAGACCGCCAGCGGAATCCCGGCGTCGGTGGCTTCCATCACCGCGTCGGCCGCAAACGGCGGCGGCACGAAAATGACTGACGCGTTCGCGCCCGTTTCCTTGACGGCGTCGTGAACGCTGTTGAACACCGGCCACCCTTCGTGCATCGTGCCGCCCTTGCCGGGGGTCACGCCGCCGACGACGTTGGTCCCGTATGCCGCCGCCTGCTTGGCGTGGAAGGTACCTTCGCGGCCGGTGAGTCCCTGGACGACGAGCCGCGTGTTTCTGTCGAGAAGAACAGCCATCAGGCGCGTACCGCTTTGTCACGCGCGGCCCCGACCGGCGCTCCGGCCAACGTCACCACGCGCTCGGCACCTTCGCTCATCGAATCTGCCGTTGTGAAATTCAACCCGCTTTCGCGCAGCATCCGCTTGCCCTCTTCGACATTGGTGCCTTCCATGCGAATCACAATCGGCACGGGGACCCCAAGCTCCTTCACCGCGGCAATGACTCCCGCGGCCAGGATGTCGCACCGGAGGATGCCGCCAAAGATGTTGATGAACACCGCCTTGACGTTCTTGTCAGCCATCAGGATGCGGAACGCGTTCTTGATCTGTTCCGCGTTGGCCCCGCCGCCGACATCCAGAAAATTGGCCGGCTCGCCGCCCGCCAGCTTGATGATGTCCATCGTCGCCATCGCGAGGCCGGCGCCGTTGACCATGCAGCCGATGTTGCCGTCGAGGCGGATGTAATTGAGCGAGAACTTCGACGCCTCGACCTCCAGCGGATCCTCTTCCGTCAGGTCGCGGAGTTCGCGCAGGTCGTGATGTCGGTATAGCGCGTTGTCGTCGAAGGTGACCTTCGCGTCGAGTGCCAGCAGGTCGCCGGACTTGGTGAGGATCAACGGATTGATTTCGATCATCGAGGCATCGGTGTCGATGAATGCCCGGTAGATCGACTCGAGCACCTTCACCATCTTTCCTGCAGGTCCCGCCTCGAGTCCCATCGCGAACGCGAGCTTCCGCGCCTGAAACGGAATGACGCCCGTTGCCGGGTCGATGCGTTCGCGAAGAATCTTCTCCGGATGCGTGGCGGCAACTTCCTCGATGTCCATTCCGCCCGCAGCGCTCGCGATGACCACGGGCTGGCCTGCGGCGCGATCGATCAGCATGCTCAGATACAGCTCGCGCTCAATCTGTACGCCCTCTTCGATGAGCACGCGGCCAACCTTGCGGCCTTCAGGGCCGGTCTGGTGGGTCACGAGCGTCATCCCGATCATCTGCTTCGCAATGCGCTCAGCTTCGTCGGGCGACTTCGCAAGCTTGACCCCACCGCCCTTGCCGCGGCCGCCTGCGTGGATCTGCGCCTTGACGACGACCACGCTGCCGCCGAGCCGCTCAGCGACGGAAGCCGCTTCAGCGGCATTGAAGATCACTTCACCGCGCGGAACGGGAACACCGAACCGGGCGAGAACGGATTTGGCTTGGTACTCGTGAATCTTCAAACGGTGCGGAACTCCTGCGTGTGGGAAACCCACCCATGCTACTGGGAGCTACGCAAAAGCGTCAACGCTGTGCGGGAATTTGCGGTAGGATTCACGCACTTTTCTGTCTCTGCAGTGGAGGGTGTGTGATGCAGCGATTCTCGATCGTATGCGCGCTCATTGGCGTCTTGCTGGTAACGGTGACGATGTCGGCGCAGCAAGCCCCCGCGGGCGGCGGGCGCGCTGGCGGTGCCGCGGCCCAGGGGGGCGGCGGTCGCGGTGGCGGGCCGCAGGTGCCGACGCCGAAGAATCTGCAGTTTTTTCCGAAAGAGATGACCGGCCAACAGATTCTGCCCATCATGCAGAACTTCAACGCGGCGCTCGGCGTCAACTGCACCTATTGCCACAATTCCGAGCCGCCCGTCGACAACCCGAAGAACGACTTCGCCTCCGACGAGAAGGAGACGAAGAAGAAGGCGCGCGTGATGCTCGCGCTGGCGCGCGACATCAACATGAAGCTGCAGTCCGAGCTGGGCAAGCCTGCGAACCAGCTGACAAACGTGCAGTGCGTCACATGTCACCGCGGCGTCGCCATTCCCAAGCAGCTGACCGCGATCATGATGGAAACCGCCGGCAAGGACGGCGTCGCGAAGGCGCTGCAGCAATATCAGGATCTGCGCAAGCAGTACTACGGCGCCCAGGCGTACGACTTCACGGATGCGTCGCTGTTCAACGCTGCCAACCAGTCGCTGACGGCCAACAAGCCGGATGATGCCATCGCGTTCGCGCAGCTCAATCTCGCGTTCAACGCCCGGTCGGCGCGCAGCTACCAGGTGATGTCGCAGGCGTATCAGCGCAAGAATGACAAGGACAAAGCGATCCAGGCTCTGGAAAAGGCGGTCGAAATCGACCCGATGAACCAGGGCTTCAAGAATCAGCTGCAGCAGTTGAAGGCCGGGGCCTGATTCACCGAGTCACGCCCAACCCCCGAGCACCGTTCCCGGGGGTTGGGAGTGGGTGGGAGTGACGGCCCGCGACACTGCCGGGGCCAGGAGTTCGCAGGTTAGCGGTAGAGGAACTCGTGCCCAGTTGTGTCGCCGATTTCGTACCACGCCGCGATCGGCGGCGCCTCGTTCGCACTCGCCTCACCGAAGGCGACCGGGATCGCCGCAGACATGTTCCGCGGACGCACGACCGTGCGGGTGAACCCCATATAGAACACCTTTCCACGATCCGCGCTGCGGACGACCACCACATCGAGTGCCGTTGGGCTCGCCACGTCGAACGAGTACGTTCCTGCCGGCAGCACGACACCTGGCAGCGCCACCGGTCGCGAGAACTTCAACGTGTTCTCGTGGCTGAACCCCAACGCCTGCGCCGCGGCCGTCACGCACGTTAGTGCCACCGCGGCCAGCGCCATCCGTATTGCCATCCTTCTCGTCATCGTCCTGTCCTCCTTGCCCATAACAACGCGCGGAGGTCGGCGTTCGTACAGACGTAGAATGAGGCGCAACCAATACAGGCCCGGATTCGTATGACCGATCCGCTCGTGGGTACCACCGTCGCTCACTACGAGGTACTCGCCAAGCTCGGTGGTGGCGGGATGGGCGTCGTGTACACGGCGCGGAACGTTCGTCTCGGGCAAATCGTTGCGCTGAAGTTCCTGCCGCCGCAGTGGAGTCACGACGAGAACGCCAAACAGCGATTCCTCCGCGAGGCGCAAGCCGCGTCGGCCACCAATCACCGGAACATCTGCACGATCCACGACATCGAAACCGCCTCTGACGGCCAGCTGTTCATCGTCATGGCGTATTACCAGGGCGAGACGCTGAAACAGAAGCTGGAAGCGGGTGCCCTTCCGGTCGAAGAAGCGGTGGAGATTGCGTCGCAGGTCGCTGAAGGCCTCGCCAAGGCACACAACGAAGGGATCGTGCACCGCGACATCAAGCCTGGAAACCTGATGCTCGTCGATGGTGACGTCAAAATTCTCGACTTTGGCCTGGCGAAATTCGCCAACTCGCTGCAGCTCACGATCGAGGGTTCCACGCTCGGCACAGTTGCGTACATGTCGCCCGAACAGACGCGAGGGGAAGAGGCCGACGCGCGGAGCGACGTCTGGTCGCTGGGCGTGGTGCTGTACGAGATGCTCGCGGGGAGCCTGCCCTTCAAAGGCGCGTACCCCGAGGCGGTGACGCACGCCATCCGCTACGACCCGACTCCATCGATCCGCACCAACGCGATGGAGCTGCCGTCGCAGCTGCTGACGATCATCGATCGCGCATTACAGAAGGATCCCTCGGCGCGATACCAAAATGCCCGCGAGTTCGCACGCGATCTGCGACTGCTGCAGGGACGCACGATCCCGATCGACCTGATCACGGCGCCGATTCACGCGCCGGCATTGCAGCTGCCGCCACGCCGACGATGGTGGCGCTCTCGAATGACAGCGGCAGCCGCCGCCCTTCTCGTGTTGGGTGGTGTCACCACGACGGCCTGGCTGTTCACGCCGGTGGATCGTGTTCCCGTTGTCGTCGCGCCTGTGGTGAACCAGACCGGCTACGCAGAGCTCGATGCCTATCGGCCCGCGCTGACCGCAGAACTGATCGGCGAGCTCTCCGATTCACCGGCTGTTCGCGTGCTGCCGTACGACCGCGAGCTGGAAATCCTCGCGCGCTTTCGTGCAACGGGCCAGGACATCTCCAGCCGCGAGGCGCTGCAGACGCTGGTGGCACAGAGTGGTGCGCAGATCGTCGTCGCACCCACGTTGACATACGAGAACGGCTCGTGGCGTGCCCGCATCGAATTCCGCAACGCCTCCACGGCCACAAACGCTGGAGTCGCTGATACCGCACCGGTCGTGTCATCGCTCATCAAAGACACCGCGTATGGCTTGATGTCCGCCGCCGCGACGGCGATCGACAACCATTTCATCGCAACCGGACCGCCCCGCGCGAATCTCGCCGACAAAGTGCGGCGGGCCGCTCGCTTGGCACCCGCCGCGCCCGCGCAGCGCTTCCGTACGCTCGATGTTGCAGCGATCTTTGAACGAGCGCTCGATGCGTTCGGGCAAATGGAGTACGCGTCGGCCCTTGCCGGGTTCATCGAAGCGTCCCAGCAGGATCCGCGTAATCCGACGCTGCTGGCGTGGCGAACCCTCGCCGCGCGTGTCGCGCGCCGCGACGACATCGGCGCCGAAAGCGCCGACCAGGCGATACGGCTGCTGACGGATCAAACGTCGGCAACCGATCGCATGTACATCGAAGCAGTGACCGCAGAGATACGGCGCGACGCGGCAACCGCCGAAGCGCGATACCGCGCACGGGTGGATCGCCATCCGGACGAAATCGCCACGATCATGCAGCTCGCGGCGTTTCAGGATCGCGAAAATCACAATGCGGATGCGGTGGTGAGCTACCTCGCGGCGCTGGCGGTGGACGGCCACCTGGCGCGGCCGAACGTCGAGCTGTGCCGCATGTACAACCGGCTCAATGACGTCGCCAAGGCAAAGGAGTACGCACAAAAAGCGCTGGACGCTTATCGAGCAACTGGTGCGCGCAATGGTGAGGGACAGGCGCTCTTCTGTCTGGCCGATGCCCTGAGAGCCGGGAGCAATGCGGATCGCGAACAGGCGCGCCGCTACGCGGAGTCCGCTACCGAAATCTTCCAGTCGATCGCTGCCCCGTACAACCTCGCACGTGCGTATAACTACCAGGCGTTGATCGCGGGCATGCAGAACCGACGTGCCGACGCGGCTCTATTGGGCGAGAAGGCTCTCGCGATTGCGAAGGACGCCGGCAACGTCGTTCTTCAGCCGCTTCTACTAATGAACCTGGGCGTAACGTACGAGGCACTCGGTGACAGACCGCGGGCCGCTGATTACTACCTGCAAAGCTCGAAACTGTATGAGGCGCTCGGGGATCAACCCCGCGCCGCCGAGAACCAGGCAAACCGGGGAGCCCTGCTGATCCAGTTCAGCGCTACCCCTGAAGAAGGGTTGCGGAATGTCCAGAACGCACTTGCCGTGGCGCGCACTCTGGGCAACAAGACATTCGAAGTGTTGTGCCTGAACATGATCGCCTCACACTACTTGAACGTTGGACGACACGCAGACGCTGAGAGGACGTTCAACCAGGCGCTCGCGGTTGCCCGCGAGCGTGAGCTGCAAGACGCGATCTTCGGCACTACTGCGATTCACATCAAGCACGCGAGCGCAAAAGTCCTGATCGGTGATTACATGGGCGCCCGCGACATTCTGAGCAACGTACTTCGGACCTCCGGGACGACCAATGACGATCTCGAAGCCGTCATTCTGATGGCGCAGGTCGATGCACACGTCGGCGACTTCGACGCCGCCCGCGCCGGTGTCCGGCGCGCGGCCCCCCGCCTCGAGTCTGGAGAAAGGGCCCTGACACCTCTCCTGCACCTGGTCGCCGGGGAGGTGGAATACGAAGCGGGACGCTATCAGGACGCTCGCAAGTGGTTCACGCAGGCAGCCGACTTGTGGAACGACGACCTTCCAGACGTCGCGAGCGTGAAAGCTCGCGCCTATCTTGGCTTGCTGGACGCACTGGATGGCCGGCTCCAGGGACGCCGCGCCCTCGAAACGAGCCTCGCGCACGCCCAAAAAGTCGGTCGGTTGCCGCTCGAGGCGTTTTGCCGTGTGCTTCTCGCGCGGATCGATATTGCAGAACGAAAGTTCGACGACGCCCTGCGGATGTTGCAACCGATTCCCCCGGACGATGCAGAGCGAACCATCGGCGCGGAGCTGCGTGCGCAGGTGCACTACTGGCAGATGCAGGCGCTGACCGGCCGAGGCGACAATGCGAAAGCGCAAGTCGAGGTACAAGCGGCCCGACGCGCAATCGAAACCCTGCGCTCCTCTCTATCCACCTCGTATCGGACCACGTTCACCAACCGACCCGACATCCGACGCATCGTCGGTTGAGACCTGTTCGGATCAGACCGCACGAACGTTGTTGACTACTGCAGAGGTTCGACATATATCCGACTCTTCCGCGGAGCAACGACGGCATCGTGGCGCTAACAACACGCGCACAGGTGCATGACCCTGGCGAAACACGTCACGTGCGTCAGAAACGAGGTGTGAGATGGGCGGAGATGGCGGCTACGGCGGCAATGGGAGCGTCCATTGGAGCATTCATCACAGGGATAGAGGCGGCCCGGTAAGGCCGAATAACAAGAACGGTACGGGCAATCCGAAGGCGGACCATTGGATCGATCTTGGCGTTGCAGGGAACGTTCCCGCCCAGATGGGCGATGAAATCGCCGGTCACGATCCAACGGCCGTCGCCGATATCGGTAATGGCAGCGGCCGCTTCCGGGTCAATCTGCTTCTCTCAACCGATGCAGCGCCGAAAGCCGACCTGCAGGCCATACTCATCAAACTGATCGCTGACGCCTCCGCGCAGTTGGCCGCCCTTCAAGGCAAAGCGACAAAGGCTTCTCTGGAAATTGAAGTTCCAGCGATCAATCGATCATCGCCCCCAACCGGACGCCCCGGCGATCCGTGGGAAATCACGGTTGTATGGTGACAAGTCGAACGTCCTCAATCATTCGTCGTCCGAGTGTGATCGTCTGAGAGGTGGTGCAGCATGGGTGGAGATGGAGGTTACGGGGGCAATGGGAGCATTTACTGGAGCGTTCGTCATAGAGGAGGCGGCGGTGCGGGTCAGAAACTCAAGAACAAGACTTTAGGGACTACGGATCCGAAGAACGACCATTGGATTGATATCGGAAACGACGCGGCGGTCTTTAACGACACGGGCTTCGAGATAGAGGGACACGACCCGACTGCCATCGCGTCGCCCGGGACGGATAGCTTCCGCGTTGACCTGCGGTTTTCAACCGCATCCGGACAGTCCGCCGCGGACCTCATCGCGGAACTGCTGAAGGTGATCACCGGCGCGGTCGCGGCAATCGGCAAGTTGACGGCCGGACAGGCCGACGCTTCGCTGACTATTGAAGTGCCCGCAATTCCTCGGAGTTCAGCGCCGAAGGGAACACCAAGCGACCCGTACGAGGTTGCCGTCCAGTGGAAATGACCAGGACCCGCCAACCAAGGGATCCCCAGACATAGCGACCCATTGATCACTCCGCTTCCTGGAGTGGTCGCACACGTAACCGATCGTTTGAAGGGTGGTGCAGCATGGGAGGAGATGGAGGCTATGGCGGCAATGGGAGCGTGTATTTGCAAAACAATTTTGGACCGACAGGGAACCCTAAGACCACTCTTAATGGCTACGATCCGACGCCGGTGGGCAGCATCAGCGGTGGACAAGGCCACTTCCGCGTAGTCTTGCGCTTTTCGACGGCATCAGGGAAGACCAAAGCAGCGCTGATCGCGGAACTACAAAACGTCGCCAACCGCGCGAACGCTGCAATCAACCAGTTGAACGCCCCCGCAGCAACTGAAGCTTCCCTGTTGATTCAGGTGCCGGCAATTCCTCGGGCTGCAAAGCCGGCGGGCCCACCCGGCGATCCGTACGAGGTGGCCGTTGACTGGTGATGGGACCGAGTTGTCGAAAGTTCAGGATGAGTCAAGGTTCGGGCGAGCGTGGCGGAGTACACCACTTTTGGCAGCCGTCGAGATCATCGTTTACTGGGATTGAAGAGACGATTCCATGGGCGTCTCGCTCGCGAAGACGACGCGTCGAGCGCCTCGATGAGGGCACCTGCCGAGTGGTACCTGTCCTGCGGCCGTTTCGTCAGAAGACGTTCGACAACGCGCCCCACGCGGGCAGAACGCTTGGGCGAGAGCTCCTCTAGTGGAATTGGTTCTTTATCCAGGATGTTGGTGACCGTCTCAAACGGGGAGGCGCCTGCAAATGGCAGTCTCCCGGTTGCCATCTCGTACATCACCACGCCGAGCGAAAAGAGGTCGCTGCGAGGATCGAGCGGTCCCTGAGCAATCCGCTCAGGCGCCATGTAATTTGCGGTGCCGAGCGGCCGGCCGGGTATCGTCGAACCATACATGGTGACCTCACCGGTCTCCGGCATCATGAATCGGCGGGCGAGGCCGAAGTCCAGCACCTTCACGACCCCGTCGTCGGCGACCATGATGTTTCCTGGCTTGATATCGCGGTGGACAATGCCCCCCTCGTGGGCGGCCTGAAGGGCCATCGCCACTTGGCGCGCGATGTCGACGATCTCCTGATCGGAGAACGTCTTCCGGGCCATGTGCAGCTTCAGATTCTGGCCGTTCACGCGCTCCATCACGATGAACCGCCTTCCTTCGTGTTCGTCGATCTCGTAGATAGTGCAGATGTTCGGGTGATTGAGGCGCGCGATGATGTCGGCTTCACGCTGTAGCCGGCGGGACGCCTCGGGATCTCCGACCAGCTCCTGCGACAGGAACTTCAGGGCGACGCGGCGCGGCAGCCGGGTGTCTTCCGCCTCGTAGACGACACCCATGCCGCCGACCCCCAGCTTTCCGATGATGCGGTAGTGCGAAACGGTTGTCCCAACCATGCCGTCACAAATGCCCGCGTACGGGCGGGCGCCCCGGGGTTCGCAGCCAAGAGAATACCCCGGCTGTTAGAACGTTCACGGAACGTCGTTAATACAGGTAACAGGCCGACTATGCACCCCATTCAGGGGATGCCGCAGGGCCTTGCGCGGAGATTCGCTATGCTTCTCAATGCGCCAAAACCGCCGATGAAGCCCGATCCGGAGCCGCCGCCGGCCGCCTCTACCACCACGCTGTTAAGCGACGAGCCCACCATCGAACTGGTGATTTCGGCGCGCGCGGGCAACAGGCTAGCGCTCGAGGCCTTGCTCGAACGATGTCTGCCTCCGGTCAAGCGATGGGCGCATGGCCGGCTGCCGGCGCACGCGCGTGGCGCGCTGGACACGGGAGATCTCGTCCAGGAAGCCGCGATGCACGTCCTCGCACGGCTGGACAAGTTCGAACCGCGGCACGTCGGGGCAATGCAGGCCTATCTGCGGATGTCCGTCGTCAACCGGATTCGCGACGAGATCCGCCGCGTCGGCCGGCGTCCGGAAACCGTTGAGATGACGACGGAGCCCATCTCGGACGCGACCTCACCGATCGAAGCCGCGATTCGCGTGCAGGCCTACGAGCAATACCGTTCTGCACTTGGCGAGCTTCGACCGCGCGATCGCGAGATGGTCGTGGCGCGGGTTGAGCTGCAGTGGAGCGCTGAACAGATCGCGCAGCGCTTCGAAATGCCCTCGCTCGATGCGGCACGTGTCGCCGTCAGCCGTGCGCTGAAACGGCTGACTGCGATACTCACGGTTCAATAGGTTCAAAGGGTTCATCGGGTTCATCGGGTTCATTGGGTTCGAAACCTGAACCCGATGAACCTGCGAACCCCATGAACCTCATGAACCGAATGAACCCCGTCAACGCAACTACATTCCAATCACGTCCACGAGTTCTTTGACGGCGCCGGCGGATTTCTTGAGCGCCGCGTCTTCCTCTGGCGTCAGCTTGATTTGAATGATCTGCTCGATGCCTCGCGCGCCCAGTTTCACAGGCACTCCAACGAACAGTCCCTGAATCCCATATTCACCTTCGAGGTACACCGAGCACGGGAGAATCTTCTTTTTGTCCCGGAGAATCGCTTCCACCATCTCGGTGGCCGCCTGGCCCGGCGCATACCACGCGCTGGTGCCGACGAGCTTGGTAATTTCGAGACCGCCGCCCGCCGTACGCTTCGCAATCGCGTCGATCTTGTCCTGCGGCAGCAGATCGGTAATGGGGATGCCGGCGACGGTCGAATAGCGAGGCAGAGGCACCATCGTGTCGCCGTGGCCGCCGAGCACGAACGAGCTGACGTTCTCGACCGACACACCGAGCTCCATCGCGATGAACGTGCTCATGCGCGCGGAGTCGAGCACGCCCGCCATACCGATGATCCGCTGCTTCGGGAACTTCGTGAGCTTGAACAGCGCCTGGGCCATCGCATCGAGGGGATTGGCGACCGGGATGATGATCGCCTCCGGCGTGTGCTCGACCAGCTTGGGCGCGATGCTCTTCATGATGTTGAAGTTGTCGCGCACGAGATCGTCGCGGCTCATATTGGGCCCGCGCGGCTTGCCCGACGTGATCACGACAATGTCGGAACCAGCCGCGGGAGCCCAGTCGGCTCCGCCAATCACCCGCACATCCGATCCGATAATCGGGCACGTCTCATAGATGTCGAGGCCGATGCCGGCGGCTTTCGATTCGGCGATGTCGATGATGACGACATCGGCCAATTCCTTCTCCGCAATCTGGCGGGCTACGGTCGCGCCCACATTGCCGGCGCCTCCAACGACTGTCACTTTGCGCTTCATGAAACTCCTCGCCTCGCCAACCACCAACCGATTAGGTCGGCTTTCCCGCACAACGACGTGCGGTTACTCACAGTTTCTGTTGAAAACTCTGTTGAAAAGGTCCTGCCGTATGCGCGGATCACGTGACGATCCGGAGCAATTTAGCGGTTTGCACCATCGTGGTGCGCCGCCGCCACAGCAGCCGCAGATTATACTTGCCCTCATCAACGCGTCGTGACGCCTCATTTCGGATTCCAACATTGAAAATCGTAGTTGCCGATGACCTTCCTTCTTCCGCGCTCGATGTGCTTCGCGCGGAGGGGTGGAATGTCGATGCTCGTACGGGCCGGGCGCCCGAACAACTCGCCACGGATGTCGCCGACGCCGAGGCCATCGTCGTCCGCAGCGCCACGAAAGTAACCGCGCCGCTCATCCACGCGGCGCCAAAGCTGCGCGTCATCGCGCGTGCCGGGACCGGCGTCGACAACGTAGACGTTCCTGCCGCCAGCACCCGCGGCATCGTCGTCATGAACGCGCCTGGCGCCAACAGCATCAGCGTGGCGGAGCTCGCCGTCGCGCTCATGCTCGCGCTGGCGCGCCACGTGCCTGCGGCGGATGCGGCCATGAAGCAGGGCAAGTGGGAGAAAAAGAAGTTCCTCGGCGAAGAGGTCCGCGAAAAAACCCTTGGCCTGGCCGGCTTGGGGCGCATCGGACAGGAGGTCGCCAGACGGGCGGCCTCGTTCGACATGCGCATCATCGCGCACGACCCGTTTATATCGGAAGACGTCGCCGGAGATTTGGGGGTCGAGCTGGTGTCACTCGACGACCTGTTTGCCCGATCCGATTTTCTTTCGCTCCATATGCCCTCGACACCGACGACCAAGAACATCGTCAACGCCGAGCGTCTGGGGAAGGCGAAAAAGGGCATCCGGATCATCAACACGGCACGCGGTGATCTGATCGACGAAACCGCGTTGGCCGACGCCATTGAATCGGGCCATGTCGGCGGCGCGGCGCTCGACGTGTTTCAGAAGGAGCCGACGGTCGACCATCGCCTCCAGACGCTGCCGCAGGTCGTGGCGACACCACATATTGCGGCGTCGACGCGCGAGGGGCAGGAACTGGTCGGCATGGAAACGATGGCGGCGCTGCGCGACTTCCTGCGCGACGGCATCATCCGGAATGCGGTGAATTTTCCTTCGGTCTCGGCCGAGGAGTTCAATCGTCTCAAACCGTTCCTCGACCTGGGCGAGCGCCTGGGGCATTTCATTGCGCAAATGAACGACGGCCGCGTGAAGGCGCTCGGGGTGCGGTACTACGGCGAGCTGGCAGTGGGCCGCGCGGACATGATTGCCAACACCGTACTGGTTGGTCTGTTCAAGCCGATGCTCGAAGCCGGTGTGACGCCGGTCAACGCGAGAAATGTCGCTCACGAACGCGGCATCGAAATCATCGAGTCGCGCAGCACACGCAGCCGCAACTACACGAGTTTGCTGTCGGTGAAACTCCACACGCCGGATGGCGAACGGTGGGTCGAGGGTGCGGTGTTCGAGCGGACGATTCCGCGACTGGTGCTGCTTGACGGCATCTCTGTCGAAGCGCCGCTTGAAGGCACGATGATCGTGATTCGCAACACGGACCAGCCGGGAGTTATCGGGGCGATTGGGACGATTCTCGGCCGGCACAACGTCAACATCGCGAACTTCGCGCTCGGCAGGCAGGGCGACAGCGCCGTAGGCGTCGTGGCCGTCGATGCACCATCCGTTGCGGATGCGGTGCTCGACGAAATCCGGAAAGTTAAAGGGATTCGCGAAGTCCGACTGGTTCGCCTGTAGCTGTCGGTGCGGTGGGGCGGGATTGAGCCGGGCCTACCGCAACCCGAGTCGCAGCACCGACCCATCGTCAATCTTGACGAGTTCGACGGCATCAGCCGCGATTTTCTGAACGCGGTATCCCACCACCTCGTCCCCTTCTTTCGCGAGGACAACGCCGGCGTCGGTGTGGAGGATCGCCGTTCGCTGCGACTGCGAATCCATCGTGTCGGCGGCGACGCCGTCCAGCGTGATCCGGGGCGGCGGTGGCGGAAGGACCACGGGCGGTGGAGCGGGGGCGACGCCCACGGTCGCGCGCGTTGGTTCGCGGCGCGCGTTGAACCGAAATGGATTGCGGGACGGCTCCGTGTAGCGCGGCTCCTCGACCCGATGCACCTGCAGGCGTGCGGCTTCCTTTTCGATATCGATTTGTGACGTGCTGACCTGCGGCATGCGTACGGCGGGCGTAGCGACACGCGCCGGCGCCGGGGTCGGCGGCATCGAGAAAAACCACGTGGCGAGAATACCGGCGCCCGAAATGACCGCTGTTGATTTCCAGTCCATGCTCGAGAGAAACACGGCTATTTTAACATTTCGGTCCGGACGGCCCGCGGCTTCAGTCCGGGCCTGCCATTCACGTTTCTGGCGTTCTCTGAAGAGCGAACGACCGATTCCACCATGCTATGATTCGTCGTGCACCCTGTCGGATTTCCTGATCCGTTCGACAGAACACTTCCCCCTCCACAAGTTGTCGCCGTCATCCCCGCCCGATACGAGGCCACGCGTCTGCCCGGCAAGCCTCTCGCGGATATCGCCGGGCGGCCAATGATCGAGCATGTCTATAGGCGTGCGGCGGCGGCGCGTGGCGTTGACGCCGTGGTAGTCGCTACAGATGACGAGCGAATCGCATCGGCGGTAACAGGCTTTGGCGGGATTGCTGCGATGACCAATGCGGCGCATCGCACCGGCACTGATCGCATCGCGGAAGTGACCGTCGGCCTCCCATGCGAAATCGTGGTGAATCTTCAGGGTGACGAGCCGCTCATTGAGCCCGAGACGATTGAGGCTGTGATCGCTCCGCTGATGAGCGATCCAATGCTCGAGATGTCGACGGCGTGCGTCGCCATCTCCGATCAATCCGATTACGACAACCCGAACGTCGTGAAAGTGGTGAAGGACCGGTCGGGCCGCGCACTCTACTTTTCGCGCGCCGCCATTCCGCATTTCCGTGGCGGTCCGCCCACCGGTGGGCCGCCTAAAGCCGGCCCCTACGAGGAAGTAGGGGCCGGCTTCAGCCGGCCCTTCAAGCACATTGGCCTGTACGGCTATCGGCGGACCTTCCTTCTGAAATTCGCCACGCTCGCCCAGACGTCGCTCGAGCGCACCGAGTCGCTCGAGCAGTTGCGCGCGCTCGAGCACGGCTATCGCATTCAGACGGTCGAAACCCGGTACGACTCCATTGGCGTGGACACACCTGAGGATCTCGAGCGCGTTCGCCGGCAGTTGATAGCGGAACCCGCGCGCACATGAGGCGGCATGACACATAGACCTGAGGGACGGCCCGTGAAATACATCTTCGTGACCGGTGGCGTGGTTTCCTCGCTCGGCAAAGGACTGGCTGCCGCTTCGATTGGACGGCTGCTCGAAGACCACGGTTACAAGGTGGCGCTGCAGAAGTTCGACCCGTACATCAACGTCGACCCGGGCACGATGAGCCCCTATCAGCATGGCGAGGTCTACGTCACCGATGATGGGGCCGAAACGGATCTAGACCTCGGGCACTACGAACGTTTCACGAGCATGGTCGCGTCGCGCAACAGCAACTGGACGACCGGGAAGATCTATCTCTCGGTCATTCAGAAAGAGCGACGCGGCGACTACCTCGGGCGCACCGTGCAGGTCATCCCGCACATCACCAATGAGATCAAGGATGCGATTCGCGTGGCCGCCCGCGACGTCGACGTCGTGCTCGTCGAAATCGGCGGAACGGTCGGCGACATCGAGAGCATGCCGTTCCTGGAGGCGATCCGCCAGTTCCGCCTCGACGTCGGACGTGAGAACACGATCTTCATCCACCTCACCCTCGTGCCTTTCATCGGCACGGCCGGCGAACTGAAGACGAAGCCGACGCAGCACAGCGTTCGCGATTTGCGGTCGATCGGTATTCAGCCGGACATCCTGTTGTGCCGGACCGATCGGTTTCTCGATGCGGACATCAAGCGGAAGATTGCCCTCTTCTGCGACGTCAACGAAGAGGCGGTCATCACGGCCAAGGACGTCGAAACGATTTACGAGGTGCCGCTGGTCCTCTCGGCCGAGGGACTCGACCGCATCATTCTCAAACTCCTCCACCTGCCCGAGACTGAAGCGCGCACAGCGGCCTGGCAGGAGCTCGTCCATCGCATCAAAAACCCGAAGGACGAACTGACGATTCACATCGTTGGCAAATACACGGGCTACGAGGACTCCTACAAGAGCCTCAACGAGGCGGTCTTCCACGGCGGCTTCGCCAACCACTTGAAGGTGCGTCTGAACTGGGTGGAGGCCGAGGCGCTGGAAAAGGAGAACGGCACACGGCTCCTGGCCGATGCGGACGGCATTCTGGTGCCGGGCGGTTTTGGGTCGCGCGGCACGCGCGGAATGATGAAAGCCGCGGAACACTCGCGGACGCACGGTGTGCCGTTTTTCGGGATCTGCTACGGATTCCAGTGGGCGACGGTGGAGTTCGCGCGGAACGTCTGCGCCCTCGATGGGGCCGATTCAACCGAAGTGGACGAGAACGCGCCGCACAAAGTCATCTACAAGCTGCGTGATCTGCTCGGAGTGGACGAACTCGGCGGCACTATGCGGCTAGGGCGCTACGCGTGCGAGCTCGTTCCGGGCTCGGTCGCGCAGCGCATCTACGGCCAGGATCTGATCTACGAGCGCCATCGTCATCGCTTCGAGTTCAACTGTCTCTACGAGCCAGCGCTGGCGGAGAACGGCATGAAGGTGTCGGGCCGCTCCCCCGACGGAAAGTTCGTCGAGATCGCGGAGCTCCCGTCGCATCCGTGGTTCGTCGCGGTACAGTTTCATCCGGAGTTCCAGTCGAAACCGTTGCGGCCGCATCCGCTGTTTGCGAGCTTCATCGAGGCGAGCTACAGGCACAAGACTGGTCAACTCGATACCGTGAACGTCGCCGCTGCGGCGAACCGCTAGAATAAGGACCGTGAAGCCGGTCCGAATCGGTCCCTTTTCCGTCGGCGGCGGAAACCCACTCGCCTTCATCCTCGGACCGTGTGTCATCGAGAGCGCATCGCATGCGCTTGAAACGGCCGCGGCCGTCCGCGAGGTTGCCGCGCGCTGCGGCGTGCCGGTCGCCTTCAAGGCGTCCTATGACAAGGCGAACCGCACATCAATCACCTCGTTTCGCGGCCCGGGACTCGATGCAGGACTTCGGATTCTCTCGGATGTGCGCGCGCGTACCGGATTGCCAATCGTGACCGACATTCACGAACCTGCGCAGGCCGCGACGGCTGCCGGCATCGTGGATGTGCTGCAGATTCCAGCGTTCCTCTCACGCCAGACAGATCTGATTGTCGCGGCAGCCCGTACCGGCAAGGTCGTCAATGTGAAGAAGGGCCAGTTTCTCGCGCCGAAGGACATGAAGCACGTCATCTCGAAGATCACCAGCGAGGGCAACGAGTCGGTGCTCGTCACTGAGCGCGGCGTGAGCTTCGGGTACAACGATCTCGTCGTCGATATGCGCGCGCTCCCGATCCTTCGCGAGTTGGGTTATCCCGTCGTCTTCGACGTGACCCACAGCCTGCAGCTTCCCGGCGCGGGCAACGGCGTGACCGCCGGACTGGCGCAGTACATCGAGCCGCTCGCATCGGCTGGCGTGGCGGCGGGCGTGGACATGGTGTTCATGGAGGTGCACGCCGAGCCCTCTCAGGCGAAAAGCGACGCGGCGAACGCTCTTCGGCTGGACCGTCTCGAACCGCTGATTCTGAAACTGAAGCGGATCGACGCGGCGGCGCGCGAAACCGCCGGGGCCGCCACCGGAGCGGCGCGGGCGTGACGCGTATCAGCGGCATCGACCTCGCGCTCGCGCGGAAGGTCCTGCAGACCGAAGCAGAAGCCATCCTGGCGCTCGTCAATCGCCTCGACGATCGATTCGAAGACGCGATCCGCACCCTGCTGGACTGCCGCGGCCGCGTGATCGTGACCGGTATGGGCAAGTCGGGCATCATCGCGCGCAAGATCGCCGCGACACTCTCGAGCACCGGAACGCCTGCCTTCTTTCTCCATCCCGCCGAAGCCATCCATGGCGATCTGGGCGTGCTGCAGTCCGACGATGTCATCGTCGCGCTGTCGAACAGTGGCGAGACCGAGGAGCTCCTTCGGCTGCTGGAAACGATCAAGCGGCTCGGTGCACGCATGATCGCGATGACGGGCGACTGCAAGTCGACCCTGGCACAGGCTGCGGATGTCGCCCTCGATTGTCAGGTCTCCGAAGAAGCGTGCCCCATGAACCTGGTGCCGACGGCAAGCACGACCGCGGCGCTGGCCTTGGGCGACGCGCTGGCGATGACGCTCTTTGTGGCGAAGGGTTTCCGGCAGGACGATTTCGCGAACATCCATCCGGGCGGGAAAATCGGCAAACGGCTGATGCGAGTCGAACAACTGATGCATGGCGGCGATCAGCGGCCCATGGTGTCGCCCACCGCACCGATGCCCGACGTCATGACCGAGATGTCGCGCAAGCGGTTCGGCATGACGTGCGTCGTCGAAGCCGGTGATCGGCTCGCCGGCATCATCACGGACGGCGATCTGCGCCGCCATATGATCGCAGCGCAGCAGAGTGGCGGCCGATCCATCCTGGAGCAAACGGCGCGCGACGTCATGACACAAACGCCTGTGACGGTCACGCGCCGGACGCTGGCCGTCGAAGCGCTGCGCCTGATGGAACAGCGGAAGATCACCTCCATCGTCGTCGTCGGATCCTCGCAGGAGGTCGAGGGGGTCGTACACCTGCACGATCTCTGGCGGACGCAACTCTTTTAGCTGGGGGTATGCGCGACTACCTGCCACTGCTCGCGGCGCTGTTCGCGCTGTTGCTCGGCCTGATCGTCGGCAAGGCGTGGGAGCGCTACAAGCTGCGGGACGGCCGCTGGATCGACCGCCGCCGCCTGCGCGAAACGCCGCACTACATGCTCGGTCTCAATTTCCTCGTGGACAATCACGTGGATCAGGCCATCGACGAGCTGACGCAGGCTGCGAGCACGGGCACCGATGCGCTCGAGATCCAGATGATTCTGGGCAATCTGTATCGCGCGAAAGGGCAAGTCGGCCGCGCGATCACCCTTCACCAGTCGCTCTTACAACGTCCCAACCTCACCAAACTCGAACAGGCCTACGTACAATTGTGCCTGGCGCTTGATTTCCGGCACGGCGGGTTCGTCGATCGCGCGCTCGAAGCATTTCAGGAAGTCGTACGGCTTGATCCGAAAAATCGCTACGCACTGGTAAACCTGCAGAAGCTCTATGAAGAGCAGGATCAGTGGAGCGAGGCCCTCCGGGTCCGCAGCGAAATCGCGCGCCTTGATGGCGCGCGCCGTCCCGAGGATCAGCAGATTCTCGCGTTCTTGACCAACGAAATCGGCACGTCCCACGGCCGCAACGGCGATGCGGCGGCAGCTGGCCGCGCGTTCGCCGAAGCGATCGACATCGATCCGCGCACCGCTCCCGCGTATCTCAATCTCGGCGATGTGCGAGAGCGGCAGGGCAACCTCGCGGGAGCCGTCGAGGCGTGGGAGTCGCTGACGCGCGAAGTTCCCGATCGCGCGTATCTGGCGTTCGAGCGCCTCGAACGCGCGTACGCAAAGGTCGGGACGCCGCGACGCTTCGGGGAGCTGTGCCACAAGCTGATCGCACAGAATCCGCAGGACTGGCGAACACACCTCGCCCTGTCGAAACATCTCGCCGCACAGTCGCGCCATCGTGAGGCGTTCGAGCTGCTGCTCGATGCGCTCCCGCACAACCCGCACGGCCTCGCCATCCACGAACAGGTGTGGCAGACACTCTCGGCGCTCGGCCTCGAGCCGTCGCTCGTCCGCCGTTACACGACGCTCACGAGCGACGCCGTGTTCTACCTGGATCCACACATCTGCACCAGGTGCCGGTACCGCAGCACGGAGCTGATCTGGCAATGCCCGCAGTGCCACGAGTGGAATACATTCGTGGAGGAACGGCTGTCGCCCGCCAAGGACTCCCCCACTGCCGAACTCGAACCGAGCGAACCGTAACGGCTACTGCGTGCGCGGTAATCAGACGGTGGCGATCGAATCGTGTGGACTCAGATGACTGGAGGACGCGTAAGGCGCGTCGCGCTCACAGGTGGCATCGCGACGGGCAAGAGCCACGTACGCGCACGCTTCGAGAGCCTTGGGATTCCGACGATCGACGCCGACACGCTGGCGCGAGATGCCGTGGCACCCGGCAGTGCCGGACTGGCGGCAGTCGTTCGCCGGTTC
>Ga0207659_10000232_pt1 | contig 34044 bp, 26 predicted proteins | sample KBSM43metaG_FD_184330 | JGI IMG/M metagenome (GOLD analysis project Ga0207659, IMG submission 184330) | Miscanthus rhizosphere microbial communities from Kellogg Biological Station, Michigan, USA - KBS M4-3 metaG (SPAdes) (version 2) | ecosystem: Host-associated > Plants > Roots > Rhizosphere >...
TACCTCCGCAACAACGGCGGCCACTACGAAGACATCTATGCGAAGACGCCGCAGGGCTGGCGCATCAAGGAACGCAAGTACTTCAGGCCCTAGGTGATTCTTGGGCAGGTAGGCAGGTAGGCAGGTGGGCGGGTAAGCAGGTAGGCAGGTAAGCGGCCAGGGTCTGCCAACGACACGACTGGGAGGCTTACTGCACCGTGCTCGAGCGGGCGGGGCCGGCCGACGGCTTCGGCGCTTCGGCCGGCGGCGTGGCGCCGTTGTCCAGCGTCTTGAGGGTCGCCACGACGTCCGGCCGCAGCTGGCGGTTGCTCCGGTCGATGCGCGAGAGCGCGATCGCGAGCGGTGTCTGCCCGCGCTTGTTCTTGGTCTCGACCTTGGCGCCGTGCTCGACCAGGTAGCGAACGATGTCGCCGCTGTGGGCCACGTGCAGCGCCGTGTCGCCCTGATCGTTGGCCGCGTTGGGGTCGAGCTTCAGCTCCTCCACGCACACCTTGACCGCGGCGAGCAGTTCCGCCGGAGTGCCCTTCTCGAACTCGAGCGCATCGGCGTTGTGGTCGCCACGCCGGCCGAAACCGGACGCGAGCATCAGCATCGTGTTGCCATTCTTCTGCTTCGCGCTGGGATCGGCACCGGCCGTGAGCAACACTCGCATCATCGCCACGTCGCCCGACGCGGCGGCGCGCAGAAGCGGTGTCGTCCCCTCACCCAGGCTCTGGGTGCTGGTGCTGTTGTGGCGCCGCAGCAGCGGCGACTTCAGCTTCTGGTTCACGTCGGCGCCGTGTTTCAGCACCACCTGCACGAAATCCGCGATGCCCAGCTTCCCCGACGGCCGCGGATACGGACGCCCGTGCATGAACGGCAGCGTGTTCATGTCCACGGCCGCGTACAGCGCCGCCATGCCGCTCGAATCGGCGATGTTGGGATTGGCGCCCTTCTCGATCAGCAGCGCCGCCACGTCGTAGTGGCCGTTGATGATCGCCAGGATGGTCGCCGCGGTCCCGTCCGGATCCTGCGTGTCGAGCTTGGCGCTCCCCTCGACCAGCGCCTGCGCCGCTTCGAGCCCGCCGGCGCGCGCCGCGTACATCAGCGGCGTCATCTGGCCCACCGGCAGCGTGGTCTGGCCGCCCACCTTGCGGGCGAACTCCATCTTCTTACCGGCGACGTCGACTTTCGCGCCCGCCTCGATCAGCAGCTTCACCGCCTCGGCGTGATTCTCCGCCGCTGCCCACATCAGGGCGGTCTCGCCGAACCACCGCTCCTGCGCGTTGGGATCCGCACCGCGGGCCAGCAACATGCGCATGGCTTCCACGTTGCCGGTACGTGAGGCGGTCATGAGCACCGTCTCGCCCTCAACGGTGGCGCCCTTCGCATCGGCGCCGGCGCTCAGCAGCGCGTCGATGATGCGCGCGTTGCCGTTCTCGGCCGCCAGTTCGAGCGGTGTGGTGCCGTAGCGGTTGGCCGCATTCGTGGCCCCTGCCCGCAGCAGCGCCTGCACCAGCTCGAGATCGCCGACATCCACCGCCCAGTGCAGCGGCGTCGTGCCGTCGGGCTCCGCCTGTCGCACCGGCGTGCGCTGGCGGATGAGCGCCAGCGCCGTGCGCTTGTCCTGCTTCTTGATCGCTTCGATGAGCGCGGTATCGGCACTCGCGGTCCCGGCGGATCCGGCGAGCGTCGCCACGAGCGCCGCAGCCCCGATCAGGACGCGCGGCCGAACTCGACCACCCCGGCGCATCAGACCCATGTCGCTAGACCAGGCTGACGCGTCCCGTACTCTCGCCGTAGGTGTGCTCGGGGATGCCGAACATGTCGCTCACCCCGACCCAGACATTCCCGAGCGGCGTGCGCTCCGGCGTGACGAGGTGCCGATACCCCTTGCCCTGCCAGCCGCCGAGCACGACGAGCGGCAGCGGGTAGGGACCGTGCACGTTCGCGTTGCTCATGCCGCTGCCGTAGAACACCATCGAGTGGTCCAGCAGCGTGCCGTCGCCGTCCGGCGTCGCCTTCAGCTTGGCGATGAACTTGGCGAAGAGCGACATGTGGTAGGCGTTGAGCGTCGCATGCGCCATCTTCACGTCCGGCTTCTCGCGGTGGTGGGAGATGGTGTGGTGCGGCTCGGTGATGCCGATCTCCGGGTAGGTCTTCATGCTGGCTTCCCGGGCCATCATGAAGGACGCCACGCGGGTCAGGTCGGCTTCCCAGGCCACCGCCATCAGGTCGAACATCAGGCTCACGTGCTCCTGATACGACTCGGGGACGCCAATCGGCGCGTCGAGCGAGATGGCCGTCTCGGTGCTGTTGCGCTGCTCGGTGCGCTGGATCCGCTGCTCGATCTCGCGGATGTTCTCGAGGTATTCGTCGAGCCGGACGCGATCCCGCGGACCGAGGCCGCTCTCGAGGTCGCCGAGATCTTCGGTCACCGAATCGAGGATGCTCGCGTCCTGCCTGGCGCGCGCCACGCGCTGGGCCTGCGTGCCCGGCCGGCCGAACAGGCGCTCGAACACCACACGCGGGTTGATCTCCATCGGCACCGGCGTCGTCTCCGACGACCAGGAGATGGTGTTCATGTAGGCGCAGGCATAACCGGGGCTGCAGCCGCCGACATAGCCGTCGAGGTTCTCGGTGGCCACTTCGAGCGACGGGAACGGCGTGTCCCCGCCGATGCGCCGGGCGATTACCTGATCGATGGTCTGGCCCAGGCGGAAATCCTGGCCCTCGGTCTTCTTCGCGATCGCGCCGCTCAACCAGGCGGCGGAGGCGGTGGCGTGGCTGTCGTCCATGCCCGGGCGGTCCAGGTTGCTCACCACCACCAGGTTGTCCTTGAACGGCTGGAGCGGCTTCAGGATCGGCGTGAAGTCGAACCCGGTGCCCGCCTTGGCCGGCGTGTAGCGCTCCATGATGGCGCCATGCGGAATGTACACCGCGCCGAACCGCTTCTGCGGCGTGGCGGCAGTCTTCGCCAGCGCCGTGAAGGACGGCACCATCGCGTCGAGTACCGGCAGGGCCACCGCCGTCCCGAGACCGCGAAGGAAAGTTCTGCGCGGCAAATGCATCTTGCGAATCTGCATGGCGTTCTCCTGCCGTTCCTACCGTTGTGCGGTCCGGAGCGCGGAGTCGTTGGCTCCGGCCTTCAACCGCATCTGAAATGCCGGGCTTTGCACCACGCCCAGCACGAGTGACGAGAACCGGTAATCCTGCCGGGCCATGTCGCCGACGATGTGGCGCACCGTCGGCATGTCCGGCGCCTCGACGCCGCGCTCGAGCGCGTAGGTCATGAGCTTTTCGGTCACCGTGCCCACGAACACGTCCGGCCGCTTGAGCAGCGCCTGACGCAGCTGCACCACGCCGTCCACGTGGGTGCCGTCGAGCAGATCGCCGCTCGCGTCGATCGGGCCGGCGGCGTCGCGGATCCGCCAGCGGCCAATGGCGTCGAAGTTCTCGAGCGCCAGCCCGATCGGATCCATCAGCTTGTGGCAGCTGGCACACACGGGGTTGGCACGATGCTGGGCCATCTGGTCGCGCATCGACTTCGGCTCGGTGCCGGCCGATTCCGACAGCGCCGGCACGTTGGCGGGCGGCGAGGGCGGCGGCATACCCTGCAGATTATCGAGGATCCACTTGCCGCGCACCACCGGCGACGTGCGGTCGGCGTTGGACGTCACGGCGAGGACCGCGCCCTTGCCCAGCAGCCCCTTGCGCGCCTCGTCGGGCACCGGCACGCGCCGGAACTGGCTGCCATAGACGCCGGGGATGCCGTAATGACGCGCGAGCCGTTCGTCCACGAAGGTGAAGTCGGCGGTCAGCAGCTCGAGCACGCTGCGGTCCTCGCGCAGGATCGCGCCGAACAGCAGTTCCACCTCGCGACGGAAGGCCTGGCGCAGGTTGTCGTCGAACTCGGGGAAGAGGTCGTTGTCCGGCGTCACGCGCTGCAGGTTCCGCAGCTGCAGCCACTGGGCCGCGAAGTTGTCGACCAGCGCGCGCGACCGCTCGTCGCGAAGCATGCGCTGCACCTGCTGCTGCAGGACGAGCGGCTCGCGGAGCCGGCCTTTCGCCGCCAGCGCCAGCAGCTCGTCGTCCGGGATGCTGCTCCACAGGAAGAACGAAAGCCGCGAGGCGAGCTCGACGTCGCTGACGCGGTAGGCCGTCCCCGCCGGCACGTCGGCGGGATCCCGCTCGACGCGCAGCACGAACTTCGGGCTGGCGAGGATGCGCTGGAGCGACAGCTGGATGCCGTTCTCGAAGCCACCGTTCGCGCGACCGCTGCGGTAGAACTCCATGACGCGGTTCACGTCCTGCGTGGACGCCGGCTGCCGGTAGGCACGGCGCACCAGCGTCGTGAGGATCTGCCGCGCGCACGCCTCGTCCTGGGCCGCCGCCGGACGGCAGGTGAAGATGCGCGCCCGGCTCGGGGTCTCGCCCGGCGCGTCCACCTTGAAGGGCCCCTTTACGACCAGCGTCCGGATGTGCGGATAGCCGGTCGCGTCGTAGGTGTCGAAGGAGCTGCGATACGGCTGCATCTTCCGCGAGTCCGCCGCGCGGGAACGCTGCAGGAACGCGGCGGTGACGTCGCGCGGACCGGCCTTGACGTGCACCCGCACCTGGAGCTGCGCGTCGATTGCGTCCGAGCGCGAAAGCAGGCGCCCGCGGCCCGTGGCCGCTTCGTCGACGCCGCCGGGATTACCGGGCGGCGTCCCGCCGATCGTCTGCAGGAACACGCGTTCGCCATCCACCGCGATTTCGATCTGGTGCGCGTGCTCGAGCCCGCGGGTCTGATCGACGTTGGTGCGGTAGAGCGACGCCTGGAGCACGTACTCGCCGTCCACCGGGAACGTGTGCGTGGTCTTGACGCCGCCGACCGTGCCGAAAGGCATGCCGTCGATGTGTTTATCCTGTGACAGGTCCTGGCGCGCCGTGTAGGTCTCGGACCCGGGCACCACGTCGAGCGTGCCCACCGCCAGCGAGCTGATGCGCCCGGCCGCCGACAGGTAGCGTTCGAGCAGCACCTGCGACACGCCGAGGAAGTCGGCGATCTTGTCGAACCCGTAGGCCGAGTCGTCGGGCGGCAGCAGCGCCGAGACGTCGCCGATGTCGAGGTTCAACAGATCCCGCACGGCGTTGCGATACTCGGTGCGATTGAGCCGATGCAGCACCGGGCGTCCGGGATTCGGCGTGGCCGCCGATTCGTCCAGGCGCTGCTCGAGCCAGGTGACGAGTCCGTCGTGCGTCGCGGCGTCGGGATGGGGCACGCCGGACGGCGGCATGGCGCCGGCCCGGAGCTTCCGCACCACCTTCTCCCACATCGCCGCGTCGCTGCCGATGTTCTGCAGATCGAACGTGTCGAACAGCACGCCGGACGCGGTGGCCGACGTCTGGAGGCGCGCGTTGTGGCACTGCGCGCAGTACTGCTTGATCACGCCGGCATAGCGCGAGGCGTCGTCGGCCGACGACTGGACGAGCGCCGGCCGCGGCGGAGCCGGCCGGGCGGGCGCCTGCGCGTGCGGCATCGCGGTCATCGCGAGCGCGGCCACGGCAACGCCGAAGAGGTACGCGGAACGCGTCATCAGGACCATGTCCCCTGGAAATCCCGCCACGCGGAGGGGCCGCGGCCAACGGGGCCAACGGGCATCCCAGCCCGCCCGGGAACGACTGGCGCCATGGTAGGGTGCCGCCGCGAGGTCCTGCAATCACACATACTGGTCACTTCGCTCGCCGTTCCAGCGAACCTGCTGGAGCGGCCCCTGAGCCGCTGGGCGCCCCAGGCACGGACGGCCGCGACTGAAACTGCCGGCCATTGGGCGAATTCGCGTAACCAGCGTCGTGCCGCCCGCCACCCTTCAGGTGGACCCGCCTCGACATCTGCGTCCCTACGCGCCGCAGGATGGCGCCACCATTTCAAGCGACACGACGTTCAGGCGATCCCCGGCCGGGTCTTTCACGATGAACCCCTTGCCTTCCACCCGCTTGTCCTTGTGCTCGTCGGGCGGCGCATAGAGGCCGAGCAGCTGTATCGTCACCGTGCCGGCGGGCGTGGACGCGAGCGGCCCGCGCTGATCGGCCGGCGTGGCGTCCGGGTTCTCGGTGCGCACCGGTGCCGACGCCTGCGTCAGCGCCCAGCCGCCCGCCGCCTGCTGCAGGCACCCGACCACCTGCACGAGCGTGCCGGTGGTGATGGCCTGCGGCGCGGCCGCGGTCTTCGACGCCTCGCGCGCGATGAACGTGGACGTGAGCAGCGCAGTGTCGGCGGTCAGGGCGGTGTCGCCGGCCGGAAACTTGTTCGCCTGCAGGATGTAGGCGACGAGGTTGAGATATTCCTCGCTCGTGAGCGAGGCCGGCTGGTTGCGCGGCATGCGCGTCTTGATCTCGGTGTACAGCTGGTTGAGCGTCTGCAGCTCCCACTTTTTCGTAAAGGCATTCCCGGCCAGCTCCGGTCCCTGCCCCCCGCCGTCGCGGCCATTGAGATCCTTGGCGTGACAGCCCGCACACGACACTTCGTATGTCGTCTTCCCCTGGTCCGCCTGCTCGGAGGTGTAGACCTTGTCCCACACCGTCTTGCGGGCCTGCTGCGCGCCGACCTTCGCTTCCTGTGACAGCCAGGCCGCGGCGAAGACGGCCACCGCGAGCCACGCGACGAGCATCCCACGAGCCATCCTTCGACCTCCCCCTGACTTACGTCTGCGGCTGCGCCTTCTTGGCGTGCGCGTCGAGGTGCTCGATCGCCGCGCTCCACGCCTGCTTCGCGGCGTCGGCCTTGTACACCTTCGTCTCGCCCGGATCGTGGAACCCCCGCGCCATGCCCGCGAACACCTTCGCGGCGTGCGGCCGGCGGCCGCCCACGGCGACCTGCGTGATGCGCTCGGCCGCGCCGGCCGCCTCCGGGTCGTCACCGGCCAGGATCGCGAGCACGGGCGCCGACGTCTTCGCCAGCGCCGGCAGCGCCAGCTTGGGATCCGGATAGAACGCCACGCACGCGGCGACATCCGCGCGGCCGGCGGCAAACAGTACGGCCTGGGTCGCGCCCCACCCGAAGCCGACGAGCGCCACGCCGCGTCCCGCACCTCCGCCGTGCGACTTCACGTAGGCCAGCGCGGCCGCGGCCTGCGGTGCCACGCTGGCAGGCGTCGTCTCGGCCACGGCCTTCCGCACCTCCTCGTCGATGCCGCGGAAGCTCGCCACGCCGCCGCGGGGCGACAGCAGGTCGGGGGCCACGACGACGTACTGCGAACTGGCGAGAGTGCGCGCCGCGCCGCGCGCGCCGGCCGTGAGCCCGGCCGCGTCGTGCAGCATCACCACGCCCGGGTGCGGGCCGTTGCCCTTCGGCTGCGACAGATATCCGAGCGTCATGCCGGAGGTGCCGCGGAACGCCACGGCAATCGACTCGAGCGAATTGTCGAACTCGGAGGGGATCTCGACCTGTGCGTCGAGTGCGGCCGCGAGGGCCCACGTGGACGCGGGAACAATGACGGCGGCAGCCGAGAGGCGCCGCACGAACTCGCGGCGGCTCTGCACTACTTCTTCTCGCGCTCGATCACGGTGGCCGCCAGGGCCGGCGAATCCGCCAGCTCCTGCGTGCCGGCGGGGAACTGGTTGAACTTGAGGATGTACGCCGTGACGTCGGCGTAGGTCTTGGCCCCGAGGCTTCCGCGGCTGTCCTGCGGCATATTCTGCGTGATGTAGTCGAGCAGTTCCTTCACGCTCTTCCCGTACCACTTGCCGAGGAAGTCGTTGGTGGCCAGAGGCGGCACATCCTTGATGGAGTCGCCGCTCAGGTCGTGGATGTGGCAGTTGCCGCAGTTGTATTCGTACTCGTCCTTGCCGCGCGCTGCCTGCGCCTCGCTGTAGGCGCCGTCCCAGACCGACGTCTTCCCCTGCGCGCCGAGCGGCGCGACCTGCCCGATCCACATCCCTGCCGACGCGGCCGCCACCATGGCCGCCGCCACGAACCCCGCCCGAGTCGCGAGCGCCTTCATATGGACTAGTTGCCGCAGCCGGGGGTGAGCGAGCGCATCGCGGTCACGTCCAGGCGGTTCTCGCCGGTGGCGCGATAGATGAGGCCGACGGCCTCGACCTTGTGGCCGGCTTGCTCCTCGGGACCGAAGCCCTTCACGCTGGTCAGGAGGAAGGTGTCGTCACCGAGGGGCCGGTCGTTGATCGCGGCGGTCTTGGCCGGGAACGCCGACGCCTGCTTGGCCGGCTTGGCGGCCTGCGTGAGCGTCCACGTGTCGCCCGCGCCCCTGGCGAGGCAGCCCACCACCTGCACGATGGCGAAGTTCGGCATCGAGGCGGCCGCGCCCTTCTTCGCGATCTGCAGCTCGTCGAGCGCATCGCGATCGGGCTTCAGTTCCCCCTTTCCGGATGGGAACTCGTTCGAGCTCAGGATGTACGAGACGATGTCGAGCTTGGTCTGCGGCTCCAGTTCGGCGCCGGTGAAATTCGGCGGCATCTGGTCGCGAACCTTCGTGAACAGCGTGGCGACCGACTCGTTTTCCCAGTTGGACCAGAAGTGCTCGCCCTTCAGCGCGGGACCGCGCTCGGTGCCTTCAAGGGTGGACCGGTGGCACCGGGCGCAGTTGGCCTCGAACGCTTGCTTGCCGCGGGCCACCTGCTCGGCCGAGAACACGCCCGCATAGATCGGCAGGTCGTTCTCCTGGGCCCGAGCGACCGGGGTCATGGCGCTGCCGAGCGCGATCGCGAAGGCCGCTGCCGCGATTGCCTGGGCTGTCCGTCCTGTCGTGCATCCGCGCATCTGTTGCTCCTCGCGAGATCTCTCAGGGCTCGACCGTCAGTGCTCCGCCTGCTCGAGCACTCGTTCTTGAATCGCGACCGCGAGGTTCACCGCGCAGGCCAGGGCGGTCGCCGCCGGCACGCGGCACGACGTCTCAGCGGACCGTCACCGGGATCCCCTGCTTCGCCATCGCCTCCTTCAGCAGGGCCGCCGTGCTTTCGCGGACGGGGACCTCTTCGTCGGGGGTGCGCCCCTTGAGACCGGTGCCGAGCGCCAGATCCAGCGGCATCCGCCTCTGCTTGTCGCGCAGATCGACTTTGGCGCCGGCGGCCATGAGCTCCTTCACGATCGGATCGTTGCCGCGCTGCGCGGCGATATGCAGCGCCGTTTGACCGTTCAGGTTGAACCCGTTGGGATCCACGCCTGCCTCGAGCAGCATCTTCACGGCCTCGAGGTTGCTCGCGCCCGGAATCGTGCTCGGCCCGGTGGGCAGGCCGCCGCCGCGTCCGGTGGCCGCCATCGTCAGCGCCGTGCTGAGGTCCCGGCGGCGCAGATGCGGGTTGGCGCCGTTGGCCATCAGGATGCGCATCAGCTCGACGTCACCGGTGCGCGCGGCGCGCATCAACGGCGTGGTGCCCTCCCCCATCGAGGCGTCGCCGCCCAGGTCGTGGTGGCGGCCGAGCGCCGGCCGCTTGAGGGCCGCATTCGGATTGGCACCCAGCGCGAGCAGTTTCGTGACGACCGCCGGCGCCTCCAGACTACCGAACAGCTTCGGCGACGGGCGGCCGACCATCGGCGCCAGCGTGTGCATCTCCGCCGCGGCGTACAACGGCGTCTGCCCCGACACGTCGGCCAGGTTGGGGTCGGCCTTGAGGTCGAGCAGCGCATCCGCCATGTCGTAGTGGGCGTTGGCGAGCGCGATCAGGAGCGGCGTCGCCCCATCCGGATCGGTGGCGTTGACGTCGGCCCCGGCCGCCACGAGCGCCCGCGCCGCCTCCACCGAGTTCTGCCGCGCCGCGTACATCAGCGGGCTCCACGAACCCTTCGGCAGCACCGTGGACACCATGCCGTTGACGCCCCACTTGAAGGGCGGAAAGGTCAGCGCCGTGGAACGCTGGTTGACGTCGGCCCCGGCCTCGACCAGCACCTTCACCGCGTCCGCGTGATTCTCCGCCGCCGCCCACATGAGCGCCGTCTGTCCCAGCGTCTTCTCAGCGGCGTTCACCCGCGCGCCGCGCGCGAGCAGCGCCTTCACGACCTGGGGCCGCCCCGTCCGCGCGGCCGCCATCAGCGCCGTCTCGCCGTCGGCACGGGCAAAGTTCGGCTCGGCGCCGGCGTCGAGCAGTGCGGTGACGGTCGCGACGTCGCCGTTCACGGCGGCCAGCGCCAGCGGCGTCATCTCGTAGCGATTGGCCGCATTGACGTTGGCGCCGGCACGAATCAAGGCCGCCACCGCGTCGGCATCCTGGGCGCGAATCGCCCAGTGCAGCGCCGTGGTGCCGTCGGCTTCCGACGCGTTGACGTCCACCCGCTTCTTGATGAGCGCGCGCAGCGCATCGTGATCACCGTTCCGGACGGCCGCCAGCAGCTCGGCGCCCGGCTCGGCGGCCAGAGCCGGAGCCGCCGAGAGCACGGCCGCCACCAGCGCCGCGGTCACCGGCGCGATTCCCAACCAGCGCGGACACTTGAAACGCATCGGCATTGTTCCCGCGGCCTGAAACGCGACCGCGACTACACGACCTCCAGCCGCCCGGTGCTGAGGCCCATGCGATCGACCTCGCCGCCGAACTTCTGCGCGATGTCCACCAGGAAGTTGCCGATCGGCGTTTCCTTGGGCGCCAGCTGGTGCCGGTTGCCCTTGTAGAGGCCATTGCCGCGGCCCACGAGCAGCGTGGGCACGTCGATGCGGTAGTGCAGGTCGCTCTCGCTCATGCCGCTGCCCCACAGGATCACCGAGTGATCGAGCAGCGAGCCGTCGCCGTCGGGCGTCTTGGCCAGCTTGTCGACGAACCGGGCGAACAGGCTGACCTGCCAGGTGTTCAACTTGATCAGGTCCGCGAGCTTCCGCGCGTCCTTGCCGTGGTGCGACATGGCGTGGTGCGGCTCGCTGACGTTGATCTCGGGGTACACGCGCTGGCTCACGTCGCGATTCAGCATGTAGCTGAAGACGCGCGTCATGTCGGCCTGCCACGCCACCGCCAGCAGGTCGAACATCAGCATCATGTGCTCGGAGAACGTTTCCGGGATGCCCACCGGCGCGTCGGGCACGGTGACCGACGTCGCGTTCTGCTTCTCGGCCCGCTGGATCCGCTGTTCGATTTCGCGCACGTTGTCGAGGTACTCGGTGAGCCGGCCCTGATCGCGACGGCCGAGACCCGACTGCAGCTCGCGCACGTCGTCGCGCACCGAGTCGAGGATGCTGCGGTCGATCTGCTGCGCGGCGAGGCGCTGCGCCGCGGTGCCGGCGCGGCCGAAGAGCCGCTCGAACATCGTCCGCGGGTTGATCTCCATCGGCAGCGGCGTCGTGGGATTGGCCCACGAGGTCGTGTTGATGTAAGCGCACGCGTAGGCCGGGTCGCAGCCACCGAGGTAGCCGGTCACGTCCTCGGTGCAGACCTCGATCGACGGAAACACCGTGTCGCCGCCGATGGTCCTGGCCACGATCTGGTCGATCGACGGCCCGAGCAGCACGTCCTCGGCAATGGTGGCCTTGGCCAGCACGCCCGTGGACCATGCCGCCGCCGTGGGTGCGTGGCCGTTGATCGGCGTGCACAGTTCGGACACGACGGTGACGTGGTCGCGGAAGCCCTCGAGCGGCTTCATGATCGGGCTGAACTCGAAGCCGACACCGGAGGTGGCCGGATGCCACGCCTCGGGGCGCTCGCCAAGGCCGACGAACACGGTGCCGAAGCGGCGGACGGGCTTGGCGGCGGTCTTGGCCTGCGCCGTCAGCGCCGGCACCATCGCATCGAGAAACGGCAGGGCCACGGCGGCGCCCACTCCGCGCAACACCGCACGCCTGGAGATATTTCTCTTGGTGATGAACATCACTCTGCGCTCCTTGCCACCCCGATTACCGGATTGACGAACACGCTCGCTCAGTCGGCCGTGGACGTCGAGCCCGGCTCCGACTCGGCAGTCTTCATCCGCATCTGGAACGGCGCACTCTGCACGATCCCGGATACGAGCGACGCAAACGCATAGTTGGCGCGCCTGGTCTCGCGCACGATGCCGCGCACCGTCGGCATGTCGTAGTGAGCGACGCCGCGCCCCATGGCGTAGGTCAGGAGCTTCTCGGTGAGCGCGCCCACGAAAATCTCCGGGTCCTTCAGCAGCGCCTTGCGCAGCGTGACCACGCCGGTCACCGGCGTCCCGTCCATCAACTGGCCCGACGCGTCGATCGGCGTGCCGGTCGTGCTGAGCGACTGGCCGTCGCGCTCGCGGTAGGCTCCGACGGCGTCGAAGTTCTCGAGCGCCAGACCGATCGGGTCCATGATCTTGTGGCAGCTCGCACACGCCGCGCTGGCCCGGTGCTTCTCGATCTTCTCGCGCACCGAGAGCACGCGCTGCCGTCCCGACCGCTCGTCGTCGGGCAGCGGCGGCACGTTCATCGGCGGCAGCGGCGGCGGGGCCCCGAGCAGGTTGTCGAGGATCCACTTCCCGCGCACGACGGGCGACGTGCGATCCGCGTGCGACGTCACCATCAGGACGCTGCCCTGACCGAGCAGCCCGCGACGCAGCTCCGTGGGATGGGTCACGCGGCGGAACTGGCTGCCGTAGATGTTCGGGTAGCCGTAGTGCTTGGCGAGGCGCTCGTTGACGAAGGTGTAGTCGGCGGTCATCAGATCGATGACGGACCGGTTCTCCTTGACGATGCTGCCGACGAACAGCTCTGTCTCGCGCAGGAACGCCTGGCGCAGGTTGTCGTCGAAGTTCGGGAAGCCCACCGAGTCGGGAATCTGGTTCTTCAGGTTCCGCAGGTACAGCCACTGCCCGGCGAAATTGGTGACGAACCGCTCGATCTTCGCGTCGGCCAGCATCCGCCGCACCTGCTGGTCGAGCACCGCCGGCTGGCGCAGCCGGCCCTGCCGCGCGAGCTCGAGCAACTGGTCGTCCGGAATCGAGCTCCACAGGAAGAACGAGAGCCGCGAAGCCAGCTCCGCGTCGCTCAGGCGATACGCCTTGCCGGCGGCCACGTCGACCGGATCGCGCTCCACGCGCCAGACGAACTTCGGGCTCGCCAGGATGCGCTGCAGCGCCAGCTGGACGCCGCCTTCGAAGCCGCGCCCCTTCTGGCCGCGCCGGTAGAACTCCATCAGCCGCGCGAGGTCGCCGTCCGTCATCTGGCCGCGGAAGGCGCGGCGGCCGAGCGTCGACACGATGCGGCGCGCGCACGCGTCCTCGCCACCGGCCGCCGTGGGACGGCAGACGAACACGCGCCGCCGGGTCGGGGTGTCACCGGGCCCGGTCGGATTGAACGGTCCGGTGACCGCGAAGCGATCGATGTGCGGACGCCCGGTCATGTCGATCGTGTCGATCGAGCTGCGGGTGAACGGCTGCAGCTTCCACGGCGGTTCCGCGACGCGCCGGATCCAGCCCACCGTAATCACGTGCGGGCCGGCCGTCAGCGGCAGGCGCACGCTCAGGCGGCTGTCGATCTCGTCGCCGGCCACCGTGGGGTTGGTCAGGTGCGCCAGATGGTCCTTCTCTCCACCGAGATCGACGAGCAGCACGCGACGGCCGTCCACGGTGAACTCGGCCTGGTTGGGCAGCTCGAGACCGCGCATGGCGCCGAGGTTGGTGCGAAAGAGCTTGGCGTTGATGACGTACTCGCCGTCGAGCGGCAGGTTCACTCTGGCCAGGCCGCCGCCGAAGGTGCCGAGCGGCATGCCGTCCACCTGCGTGTCCTGCGAGCGGTCCTGCCGGATGATGAACGTCTCGTTGCCGGGCACGATCGTCGGATCGCCCACCGCCAGCGCGCTCAGCTTCCCGGCCGCGTTCAGGTAGCGCTCGAGCAGCATCGGCGAGGTGCCCAGCAGATCGGAGATGTTGTCGAAACCGTAGCCGGATTCATCCGGGGGCAGGAGCGCCACCGTATCGACGTCGAGATCGAGCAGGTCCTTGATGGCGTAGGCGTACTCGACCCGGTTCAGCCGGTGCACCATGGGCCGGCCGACGTTGGGCTGCGCCGCGGCGGCGCGATCCAGCACCGATTCCATCGACGCCACGAACTTGCGGGTGGTCGCGTCATCGGGCCGCGGCATGCCGGCGGGCGGCATCATGCCCACCCGCACTTTGCGGACCATCTTCTCCAGGAGGTCGCCGTGCGCGGCGACGTCGGCGGGGTCCACGCCTTCGAGCGACAAGCCACCGGTCTTCGCGCGCTCGCTGTGACACGTGACGCAATACTGCTTGAGCAGCGCGCCGTTGTCGGACGCGGCCGATGCCGGTACGGGGGCCGGCGGCGAGGCCGCCGGAGCCTGAGGCTGCGCGCGCACGCCCGACCAGCCGAGCGTGCCCGCGTAGAGAGCGATGGCCACCGACACGACCGCCCGGCGCATCGTCCTGACGCGGGGAGCCCGCTTCAACCGGTGAGACCGTCTCGGGCCGACGAACACTGGGCGACCTCTTCGTCCTGGAAGGCGAACGCGCTCCAGATCTTAGCAAGCCGGCTTCGCCCGGTCTTTGCCCAAATCAGGGGGGCGAAACGAGCGAAGCTTCGCTTCGTTTCCCCTATCAATTGCCGCCCTTCGGGCGGGCGGAACGACCGTTCACTTGCTCGACGGCCCGGGCGCGGCCTGCAGTCCGGCCTCACGGTCGCGCTTGCGCCCGAAGCTCAGCGCATTCGCCATCGCGTAGTTCCCCTCGTGGCACGTGTATTCGAACATCTCGTAGCTGTCGTCGCGATTGAGCGGGAGCGCCACGGTCCACGGCTTGGTGTAGACCTTCGGGTCGTCGATCGTCACCTGGTAGTCGATGGTGTCGGGGCCGATGGGCGTGAACCGCTCGGTCACCTTCATCGACGAGCTCTGGGGAATGCCGCGCATGCGGCCGGTCGCCGCGCTGGTGCCAATCGACCCCTTGTCGTTGTAGTTCGTGCTCTCGACGACCAGCGTGCTGCCTTCCCACCGGCCGCGCGGCTCGCCGTTCCACTGCGTGATCCCGGCGGCGAGCTTCGGACGGCCGTCGATCGGGATGATGCGCGTCTCGTGAATCATCTCCAGCACGATGACCACGTAGCCCGGCGTCTGGATGATCTGGTAGGCGTTGTTGTAGCCGGCCGGGAACATGCCCGCGGGATAGCCGCGCGTGACGCAGCGCACCCAGGGCGTCTCGTGCTCGGGCGCGTCGGGGATGTGCTCGATGTCGTAGTCGCGTTTGTCCTCGGCCCACTTCAAGACCGGCACCCGTCCGTCGGGCGGGTCCACCACCATCGCCTTACGCCTCTGGCTGGTCTTGTGCGTGTGGTCGGCGAACTCCGGCGCGGGGTTGATGTTCGACGCCCGCTGCTGGAGCGAGGCGGGCGCGGGTGCCTTGGGATCGGCGGCAGGTGCCTCGAACGGTGTCTCGTCGAAGTTGAGCCACGTGCCCTGGATGTCGGGCTGGCCATCGGCGGTTCGCCCCGGTCTCCATCCCGACGGCGCCGTCTGAGCGTACGCGGTCGTGACGCACACGAGCGTAGCCAATCCGATCGCCGCCAGGCCGGTCGATGAACGTGCCAGGAACGTCATAGCGTGCCCTCCGCGCGGTCGTGGTGCCGCGCCCTTCCGTGCGTACTGCCGCAGCACGAGCCTCATCACAGCAGGTGGTGTGCCGTCAGGAATTTGCTAACGATCGCGTTGAACGCGGCGGGCTGCTCCATCATCAGGAAGTGCCCCACGCCGTCCATCGCGTGATACTCGACCGTGGGCGAGAGCCGGCGGAACTGCGCCTCGCGCTCCGGCGTCTCGTTGCGGCCCCTGGCCATGATGGCCAGCATCGGCACCGCGATCGGATCCTCTTTCCACAGGCCGGGAGTGAACAGCCCCTTGATGGCGCCAACCGACACGTGCTTCGGCGCCTTCGTCATACGCGACGTCACGAACGTCCGGATCTCGGGCGTCGTCGCCGGCACGAACATGCCTTCGATCGACTTCGCGATCTCGCCGGCGAACGCGGGGCCCGAGAGCAGCTCGATGCGAGCCTTCTGCGCCGCGGGGTCGGCCAGCGGATCGCCCAGGCCGCCGTCCACGGCGACGAGGGCGGCGGTCTCACCCGGATACAGCCGGTAGAACTGCCGGATGACGGGCGTGCCCATGCTGTGGCCCACCAGGGTCGCCCGCTTCACGCCGGCGTCGGCGAGCGCCGCATGGACGCCGCGCGCGAACAGGTCCTGCGTGTAGTCCACCATCGGCTTGTCGCTCTGGCCGTGACCGGGCAGGTCCACGAGCACGACGCGCGTGCGGGCCGCGAACGCGTCCACCTGGTCGCGCCAGAACGTCATGTCGCAGGTCCAGCCGTGGACGAGCACCAGCGCGCGGTCGCCGCTGCCGATGCTCTTGTAGTGCACGCGGATGCCGTCGACCGTGGCAAACCGCGAGGGCGTCTTGTCGAGCGTGCTCTGCGCGGACGCCAGGCCCGGCGCCACGAGGGTGAGTACCAGCAGAATCGAGCCGGCCGTCCGCCACGTCATACGACGCCTCCCGGTCGCTCCCGCGTTCACTGAATCTTGTCCAGGCCTTCTGTGAGCTCGATGTATGTACCCCACGGATCGGTGATGAACCCGATCGACGCGCCCAGATCCGGCACGTCACGGACGTTGACCGGCTTGATCCCCATCGCCTCGACCTTCTTCAGAAAGGCGGGGAGGCCGTCGATCTCGAAACCGACGTGGTCCACCGCGCGCCCCTGGGTCCCGACGACGGCCGCGGCCGCCTGATTGAAGTTGAGCGACACGCCCGGCAGCGTCGCCGACTGGAAGGTGCCACCCGGGGCGCCGGCCTTGGCGCCGAACACCTTCACGTACCACTCTTGCATGGCCTTGTTGTCCGGACCGGCGAAGTGCACATGATGGAGCGCGATCGGCGTCTGCTGGGCCTTGACCTCGACGAGCTCGACTTTCAGATCGTCGGGGCCCATCACGAACGCGATGCGGATGTCGCGGCCCGCCTGGGTCGCGAGGTCGTCCGCGACCACCCACGGCGCCGGCGCTTCTTCCTTCGTCACCATCCGGTAGCCGCTCGCTTTGACCTTGTCCACGATGGCGCGCAGGTCAGGCACCGAGAACCCGAGGTGATCGACCGAGGTGCCCTTCGTGCCGCCGGTCGGCTTCTGCTCGCGGAGCATGACCAGGACGTTGGGGAACTTGACCATCTGCCGCCCCGCCACCGTGATCGCCGTGCCGCCGAGGGTATCGGCGAAAAACTTGACGTCGGCCGGGATGCTCGTGACGTTGAGGTGATGGTGGCCGTAGGCCACGGGCGCGTCCTTGGCGGCGAGCAGCTGCGCCGTGCTCGGCGAGGCCGCGACGAAGAGACACAGCGCGAGGGCAGTACCGGTCAGCTTCAGGTTCATGGGCTCTCCTTGGAGTCGCGGCGAGATCGTAGCGCACCAGCCCCCCGAAAACACGGCCTCCGCGGGCGACCAGATCAGGGGATATCCTCATGGCCGTCACACGCGACCGCGGGTCTTCAGACTCGCCCCGGGGGGTCGTTTTGCGGAGGAAAACGTGATGATTCGCACTCCACACGTGTTCGCGGTTGCTGCGGCCCTGCTGACGGCCGGCCTGCTGACCGTTTCCGGATCCGAGGTCACCACGCACGCGCAGTCGTCCGGCGGCGCGACCCGCCCCCTGCCGCAGTTCGAGGTGGACCGCGGGTGGCCCGCCCTCCCGGCGACGATGAAGATTGGCGATGCGTCCAGCTTTGCGGTCGACGCTCAGGACCACGTGTGGCTGTTGCACCGTCCCCGAACGCTCAAACCCGAGGACGCAGCCGCGGCCGCGCCTCCGGTCGTGGTGTTCGACCAGGCGGGGAAGGTGGTGAAGGCCTGGGGAGGCAACGGCGCCGGCTACGAATGGCCGCAGCGCGAGCACGGCATTCACATCGATCACAAGGGCTTCATCTGGATCGGTGGCAACTATTGCCCGGCGGACGCGCAGGCCAAGGTGCGGTCCGCGGACGACCAGTTGCTGAAGTTCACCGCCGACGGCAAGTTCGTCCTGCAGATCGGCCACGCCGGCCAGAGCAAAGGCAACGCGGATCAGCGCAACCTGCACCAGCCCGCGGACCAGTGGGTGAATCCGCGGACCAACGAACTGTTCGTGGCCGATGGCTACGGCAACCACCGGGTGGCCGTCTTCGACGCCGCCAGCGGCGCATTCAAGCGCACGTGGGGCGCGTTCGGCCGACCGCCCGCCGACGACGACCACTGCACGCTGGCGCCGCCGCAGCCGCTGACCGGCGAGGGCCCCGCGCAGTTCAGCATCGTGCACGCCGTCCGGGTTGCGAACGACGGCACGGTGTACGTGGCCGACCGCGAGAACCGCCGGGTGCAGATGTTCACGAATGAGGGACGGTTCCTGAAGCAGGTAATCAAGGCCGACACGACGTTCGCGCGCGACCTGGCGCTCTCGCCCGGCGGGGATCAGCCGTTTCTGTACGTGGGCAATGGCGCCGATATTCAGATCGTCGATCGCAAGACGCTCGAGATCATCGGCACCATCAAGGTGCCCGGCATGATCGGCGGCGGACACCACCTGGCGACCGACTCGAAGGGAAATCTCTACATCGCCCAGACCGCGGCCGGCCTGCAGAAACTGACCTTCAAGGGGATGTCGCGTTAACCGCGCGCGGCGCGCGGAGCATGGTCAGGCTCTCGCATGAGGTGGCGGCGGCCGGCCTCGCACCCGCGACGCACGCCACCAGCACCGCGACGGCGACCGCCGTCAGCGGCATCACCTTTTTAGGTGACTTCCCACACGCGCCCTCTCGCATCATGCTGCTCCCCGCGTCGCGCATCTTACACACGTGGCGTGGAGGAACACATGGCTCGAACGAGGCGCGCGCACGCGATTGCGGTCCTTCTCGGTGTCTCGATCGCCGCCAGCCGCGGTACGGTGTCAGGGCAGGCGCCCGCCCGCAGCGAGAGCACTGCTCCCAGTGCCGTGGGCGCTGGATCGTTCAGCCCGATCGTCGCGAACCTGCAGAAAACGCTCTCGTTCTATGCGCTGCTCGGATTCACCGTCCCCGAAGGTACGACGAGCACGCCGCAGCCGTTCTCCTTCAATCCGCGGCTGCACTCGATGATGGGCACCAACGGCGCTAACGAGCGCCACGTCAACGCCCGCATCCCAGGCGGCTTCGCGCTCGAGCCGATCGAACTGGCCAACATCGACCAGCGCCCGGCGCGGCCGCGGGTGCAGGACCCGGGCGCGATCACGCTCGTCGTCCATGTGCGCGACGTGGACGCGCTGCTGGCGAAGGCCGTCCAGGCGGGCGTGTCCGTGCTGACGCCCGGCGGCAAACCGGTGGCAATCGCCAACGGGCGCGCGGTGCTGATCGAGGATCCCGATGGCCGCCCCGTCGAGTTGCGGCAGGTCGCGCCGCTGCCGCAGACCAACGCCCCCGCCGAGAGCAACGTCGTGGGCTCGCGCCTGTCGATGACCATCGCCGATCGGGACAAGACGAAGTATCTCTACAACGACCGGTTCGGCTTCGCCTTCGAGGCCACGACGCCGTCGTTCAAGGCGGACCCGCTGTACCAGGCGCTGACCGGCGCACAGGGGCAGGTGCGCCACAGCGTGATGACCACGCCCGGGGGGCAGATGACGATCGAGCTCGTCGAGTTCAAGGGAGTGGATCAGAAGCCGCTGCGTAGCCGCCTCCAGGACCCCGGCTCGGCGCGCATTCAGGTGCGCGTGCGGCAGATCGACCAGGTGCTCGCAATGGTGACCGCGACCGGATCGAAGCCAATCTCCACGGGCGACAGGCCGGTGAAGCTGCCGCCGAACCTCGTCGGCGTGATGGTGCCCGACATGGACAACCTGTATCTCACGCTCATCGAAGGATGCGACGGCTGCGCACCGCGCGAGGCGCGGCTCGACTACGTGGCCACCGGGCAGGAGCCGTGGTATGGCACCTGGAAGCTCAATCCCGCGAAGTCGCACTACGTGAACGGATTCCAGGGCAACCAGAGCTCGCTCACGCAGGTGCAACTCTGGGAGGGCGGCATCAAGTACGTCACCGACTCGGTGAACGCGCAGGGCCAGAAGGGCCACACCGAGTGGAGCGCGAAGTTCGACTACAAGGACTACCCGGTGAGTGGCGTGCCGCCGGTGGACAGCTACCAGGTTCAGCGCATCGACGAGCGCACTTACACCGTGATCGCCAAGAAGGACGGCATACGCACGACGCTGTCGACGGCCACGATCTCGGCCGACGGCAAGACCCGGACGGTCCGCCAGACCGGTACGCAAGTGGGCGGGCGCGACGTCGACAACACGCTGGTGTACGACCGGCAGTAGCGGACGTAAAGGGCGGTCTTCAGACCGCCTGGTGGTCGGGTGCCCGAGGCTTCGGTTTATCATGCGCGAGCGGAAGCCGTCGTAGAAACGGCGCACGCAAGTACGCGAGCCAACGTGGACATTCGAACGTTTCCAAACTCGGCGCGCCCCGGAGTGGGCCTGCCGCCGCGGCGGGAAAGCCAGCGGCCGCTGCTGCCCCAGCACGCGCGCCATTGCCCCGTGCTCGAGGCCGGCAGCGCGCTCGGGTTCCTGATCTATCCGCCGCTCGAACCGTTCGAGTCGTTCTACGTCGGCTACTACGGCGAAGGGCGCTATCAGTTCGTCTACTACTTCCAGACCGAGAAGGGCCAGTGGAGCCCGATCTTCGTCGTCAGGCTGGCGCTGCCGGTGGGCGGAGTCGGCCAGGCGATGCAGGAGGTGGAGCTCAAGGCCAAGGACGTGAAGATGTCGCGCGAGGACGCACTGCTCCTCATGCGCAAGTTCATCGTGCCCGAAGACCTCGGCACGCCGCCGGGCGCCGTGACGCTGCGCGGCGCCACGAATTTCCGCACGCCCGCCGGGTGGGACACCGTGTACACGCCGGTCTTCAACTCGATCGAGCGGCCGGCGCCGCCGATGCTCGTGGTGCGGGTCGAGACCGACTGGTACCTGCACGAAACCGAGTTCCGCTACGTGCTGCAGCCGGGCGAGGGGATCTCCTCGCAGCGGACCATGCCGATTGGCCAGGTCTTCTTCGTGCCGCGGGAAGAGATGACCCTGAGCGAGTGCACCAGCGAGGAACTGGCGGCCATGCGGCGCGCGGATGACGAGTTCAGCCGCGGCAAGGCGGCCGCGCAGGTGACGACCCCGTACGGCATTCCCTACAGCCCGCACTACCTCAAGGAAAGCCGCGCCCGGCAGAACGAGCCGAAGGGGTCGTGAGGCGGATCGGCCTTACGTGCCGCCACGGCACGAGGCCGGCTTCCACTTGGAGCCGTCGGCCTCGCGCTTGAAGTTCGTGCTGGTGATGAACGGCTGCGTCAGGTAGACAGGATCGTCCACGATCGTCATCACCGTGAACCACGGCTGATCGCCCGCCTCGAAGCGCATGAACGACTCGGTGATGACCGCGCGGTCGCTGTAGGGGACACCGTTGCGGCGCAGCCACCCGGGACGCACCTGCGTCGTGACGACCTTGAGGGGCAGCCACTTCGGCTTCGGGGGCGGCCCGGCCGGCGGCGTGCACGGCCCGATCCCCTCGAACCCGCAGGGACCCTCGCCCGCGACGCCCTTCCACTCCGCCTTCGAGAAACCCTGCAACGTGCGGGTAGCCGGCGGACGCGCCGCCGGATCGAACCGCAGCCGGCGCGTCTGCTGACCGGCGTCGGTTTCGATCTTCAGCGTCTGGCCGTCTTCCCAGGTGATGTGCAGACGCCCGGGTATGCGCAGCAGGCCGCCCACCCCGTAGGCTTCGCACGCGTTTTCTTTCGACGGATCCCAGGTGTCGGCCACGCGCCGGCCGGCGTCGTTGAGGGGCACGCTCGAGTAGTCGCCCTTCATCGGCGTCACCATGCGCCACTGCCAGTCTTCGGTGACGACCGACACCCAATAGCCGGTCAGGTCCACCGGCGCTCCCTGGCGGCCGTTGAGCGGCACCGAGTCGGCTGGCCGTGGGGCACGCGTGTCAGTGGCGCGACCCGGCGGCGGCGGAGCGGCCGGTTGCTGTCCCGCGGCCGGCAGTACGTCGGGAACCGCGATCGCTGCCGTCACGGCAATCACCGCGATCCGGGCCCACCGGCGGCCGATCATGATTTGCCCCTGGCCGCGGACAGGTCGCGATAGACGGCCTCGATGAACATCGTGGGCGTCCACCCGCCAGGGGCCGCGCCGTAGCGAGGGTCGAAGTCCGCCGTGGGTCCCGCGGCCTTCACCTGGTCGAGCGTCAGCCCCTTGTCGATCAGGTGCTGGATGCGATCGCGCACGATCGTCACCATGTTGCGGTACTCGACCACGTCCATCTCGTCGCACAGGCGGCCATGGCCAGGCACGATCATGGTGCCACCCTCCTGGTTGTGGGTGGGAATGGCCAGCCTGATGATCTGGTTGAGCGCGGCAATGACGCCGGTGATGGAGCCGCCGCGCGCGCGGTCGACCACCGGGTAGCCGGTGGTCAGGAACACGTCGCCTGCGACGATCACGTCGGAGCGGCGAAAGAACACGATGCTGTCGCCGTCGGTATGGGCAGCCGGCTGATGCACCACCTGCACACCCTCGCCATTGAAGAACACTTCGGTGCTCGCGCCGAAGAAGGTGTCGGTGGGCCACGCGCCTTCCGGTCTGGCCGTCTCGCCGGCGACCTGCCCGCTCATCCGGTTCAGCACGTTCTCGTGCGCGATGATGCTGGTGGTCCCGGTGTTGTTGCCGCCGACGCCGTCGGCCAGCGGCACCCGGCCGGCCCGCGTGGGCCCCAGCTTTGCCAGCGTCGCGTTGCCACCGGTGTGATCGGCGTCGGACTGCGTGTTGATGATGTAGTGGATCGGCTGGTCAGAAAGCGTCCGGATGGCCGCCACAATTTTGTCGGAGAGCCCGGCCACCTGCGTGTCGACGACCAGCACGCCGTGGTCGCCCACCTGCACCACGGTGTTGCCGCCACCGGTCGCGAGCAGGTAGACATGACCCTGGATCTCGAGGACCTCGACGGTGTCGCCGGCCACCGGGCGCGGCGCCGCCGCCGATGGCGCCATGGTGCTGGCCGTTGCCGTACCAGTCCTGCCAACGAACTCGGGATAAAGGGTGTCGGCGCCGCCGCGAATCCCGGCCGCCGGGAGCTGGAAGCGCTTGCGGTAGTCGTCGAGGAACGGATTCTCGCCGAGCTGGAATTGCGGCACGACGCCTTCGGGCCGGTCCACTTCCACCACCGCTTTGCAGTTGAACATCCAGGCGCGCGTCCCCAGGTCTTCACGATGGAGAACGTAGTCCTCGCTCTTGACCAGCGGTTCGGTGAGGTACACGGGATCGGTGACGATGCTGATGCGGGTGAGCACGTCGCCGTTGCGGATGAAATGCTCCGTCAACGTCGCCTGGTCGCTCATCGGCACCCCGTTGCGCCGGTGCCATCCCTTCTTCAGATGCGTGGTCGTGACCGTGAGCTTCTCGCCTTCCCATGTCCCGGTCGAAAAGCCCATCCACGTGTGGGGCGCGTACGGCGAGGGGTGCGCCCGGCCGTCGAGGTAGATCGTCCGGTCCTGGTCGTAGGTGTTGACGCGGTGGCGGAACGCGACGAGCTCCCGGGTCATCGGATCCCGCTCCGGCCAGATGGTCAGGCGGACCGGACCCCGATAGATATACGGCGACACGTGGACACGGCACTGCTCCTCCGGCAGCGTAATGCGGTCCGGGTGCCAGCTGTCGGCGTATTGGCGCGCCGCGCTGTTCAGGGGCAGGCCCTGATAATCGCCGAGGTCGGGGCCGGGAATCCGCTCCGGATAGTCCTCGTGATAGCGCGGAAGCCAGACCCCGGTGAAATCCGCCTGGGCCCACGCGGGTAACGCCGCGGACACGGTGAGGACAACGGCGAGTGCGATCGTCGAGACATGCCGGGCGTGCATACGCGAGCGCACAGATGATAGCGGCGAACGCGCTCGAACCACCGGTCCGTGGCGACGATCTGGCCAAGGTACCTAATTTGGGTAGTTCGCGGGCGTGGGCGGCGTGCTAGCGTCGATCCATATGACGTCGAGCATCAGGCTCTCATTCGCCATCGCGATGATGGCCACGATCGCGGCGGCCCGGCCCTCGGATGCCGCGACGTGCGAAAGCCTGCTGACCTTGACGCTGGCGAACACCACCATCACGTCGGCCCGGCCGGTCGCGCCGGGGCCGTTCACGATCCCGGCGGGTTCGCCGGTGACGGTGCCCAATCCGGCCTCGCTGGGCAACCTTCCGGCCTTCTGTCGCGTGACGGCGACCCTCACCCCCACGCCCGGTTCGGACATCAAGGTCGAACTGTGGCTGCCGTCAGGAGGTTGGAACGGCAAGCTCCAATCGGTTGGCAACGGCGCCTGGGCCGGCGTGATTCCCTTCCCGGCCCTCGGCGACGCCGTCCAGGCCGGATACGCCGCGGCGGCGACCGACACCGGCCACGTGGGCAACACGGCGACGTTCGTGCCGGGTCATCCTGAAAAGATGATCGACTACGGCTACCGCGCCGTGCACGAGATGACCGTGGCGGCCAAGGCGCTTACCGCCGCGTTCTACGGCACCGGGCCCGCACGGTCCTATTGGAACGGCTGTTCGACCGGCGGGCGGCAAGGGTTGATGGAAGCCTTGCGCCACCCGGCCGACTACGACGGCATCATCGCCGGAGCCCCGGTCAACCATCGAACCCATCAGCTGATCGCGGAGTTGTGGGTGGCGCACGCCGTTCACAGCAGCCCGGCGAGCTACATTCCCCCGGCCAAGTACCCGGCCATCCATCGCGCGGCGGTGGACGCCTGCGACGCCACCGACGGCCTGAAGGATGGATTGATCGACGATCCGCGGCAATGCCGGTTCGACCCGAAGGTCCTGCAGTGCACCAGTGCCGACGAGGCATCGTGCCTGACCGCGCCGCAGGTCGATGCGGCGCGCCGCATCTACTCGCCGGCAGTGGCGCCATCGACCCGGAAGGAGATCTTTCCGGCGCTGCAGCCCGGAGGCGAGCTGGTGTGGGATGCGCTGGCAGGACCACGGCCGATTCCCGAAGCCGTCGAGTTCTTCCAGTACGTCGTCTTCAACAACCCCACCTGGGACTTCAAGACGCTCGACTTCGATACTGCCGCGGACCAGGCCGACAAGGCCGCGGGCGACGCGCTCAACGTCATCGACCCGAATCTGAAGCCGTTCTTCGATCGCGGTGGCAAGCTGCTCCTCTACCACGGCTGGAACGACCAGTTCGTCTCACCGATCAACTCGATCAACTACTACACCAGCATCCTCGAGGCCCCGGCGACGAAGGGACGGCTGCAGGACTCGATCCGGCTGTTCATGGCGCCGGGGATGAACCACTGCCGCGGCGGCGAGGGGCCGAACGCATTCGACGCCATCGGCACGCTCGATCGGTGGGTCGAGAAGGGCCAGACGCCCAATCGCATGGACGCCTCCCACGTCACCGCCGGAAAAATCGATCGCACTCGCCCACTCTGCGCCTATCCCCATGTGGCGCGTTACAACGGCAGCGGCAGCCTCGACGAGGCCGCGAACTTCACATGCCGCGCGCCCCAATGAAGGCGGGCGGGCGACGCCCGCAGTCGGTGCGAGCTCCGGGCCGAACCCTCAGAGCCGAGCAGCACGTCAGCCGGGTGCTGGCGCTCTGTGACGCCCTGCTCTCCGAACACGGAGAAGTCTCGGGCGCACGCCTCGCCACCTATGCGCTCTCGGCGTATCAGTCGCTCCGGCCGGACGCGCGCGAGCTGTTCTTCGATCGCCTGGCCAGCGAGTTCGCACCCGACGCCGCCGCGGTCGACAGCGCCGCGGCGGCCTACCGGGCCAACCCGTCTCCGGCCAACCTCGTTCGCCTGCAGACAGTGGTCGAACCGCCGCGCCAGGAGCTCTTCCGGCGCGCCAATATGGCTCCGGGCGGCACGGCGGTGCTCGTGGCAATGCGGCGCGAGCTGCTGAAAACGCTGCCCGCGCATCCCGAACGCGCCGGCATCGACGCCGATCTCATCCATCTGTTCCGGTCGTGGTTCAATCGCGGGTTCCTGGTGCTCCAGCGCATCGACTGGCACACCCCCGCGGTGATCCTGGAGCGCCTGATTCAATACGAAGCCGTGCACGAGATTCAGGGATGGCGCGACCTGCGGCGCCGGCTCGAAGCCGACCGGCGGTGCTACGCGTTCTTCCACCCGGCCCTGCCCGACGAACCGCTGGTCTTCATCGAGATTGCGCTGACGCGCGGCATGACCGCCACGGTGGAGCCCCTGGTCGACCCCGAGTCGCCGATCGGCGACGTCGGCAAGGCCAACTGCGCAATCTTCTACTCGATCACCAACTGCCAGGAAGGGTTGCGGGGGGTTTCGTTCGGCAACTTCCTGATCAAGCAGGTCGTCGACGACCTCGGCCGCGACTTCCCGCGGCTCAAGACCTTCGCCACGCTCTCGCCGATTCCAGGCTTCTCCCAGTGGCTGCAGCAGGAGGCGCATGAAACGGCGCGCTCGCGCGGGCTCGCGGAGCTGCTGACCGCCCTGCGGAAAGGCGTCGTCCCCAACGTCGAGGCCGTCTCACCGTCGGTGCGCGCGGAGATCACCGCGCAGTGCGTCGGGTACCTGCTTGGCGCCCGCTCCAATGGCGCCCCGGCCGACTCCGTGGCGCGATTCCATCTCGCCAACGGCGCGCGCCTCGAGCGCTTGAACTGGATGGGCGATCCCTCGAAGGCCGGCATCCGTCGCTCGCTCGGGCTGATGGTGAACTACGTCTACCGGCGCGCCGACGTGGAACGGAACCACGAGGCGTACGCGAAGCAAGGCAAGGTGGTCGCCGCCCCGCGCTTCGGCCGCTCCTGACGACCCGCGGGTCTACGTTCCGCCCCGGCGACGCAGCGGGTAGAGCAGCTGACTGGTCCAGCGAGGCGGAACCTGCCGCCCGTGCGCCAGGCCGTACGCCGAGGGCCAGCGTGCCGGCAGGTAGAACGTGCCGAACAGCAGGTCCCACGCCGGCGTGTGCACCGCGAAGTTCTTGTCGAGGCTCTGCGGCTCGGCGCTATGGTGCCAGTGATGGAACGCGGGTGTGGCGACAATCCGCTGCCAGCCCCGGAACGTCCACCGCACATTGGCGTGGATGAAGGTGGCCTGGATGGCGACGAGGAATACGTACACCATCAGCGCCGGCTCGGAGAATCCCAGCACGAAGATCGGCACATAGGTCAGCCCGCGGGTCGCGATCACGTCCACCAGGTGCAGCCGGGACCCGGCCAGCCAGTCCATCTGCTCGATCGAATGGTGAATCGCGTGAAAGCGCCACAGCCATCGTGAGCGGTGGAACGCCCGATGCACCCAGTACTGGGTGAAATCGGCGACCAGCAGCAGTGCCAGCACCTGGGCCGGCAGCGGCAGCAGCGCCACCGCGCTGCGGATCCATTCGACCCTCGCCCAGTCGAACAGGATGACGGCCGGCCTCAGCGTCAGAATCGTGAGGATCTCGATGAGCAGTGAGTTGATGAAGAAATAGGTGAGGTCGACCGGCCACTGACGCCGGAAGACCGGCTGCTCGGGGCGCAGCGCGAACAGCCGTTCGAGCGGCACGAACACGGCCGAGTAGAGCACCAGGTTCAGGACGAAGAAATCGACGCCGAGCCACGCGCCGGCCGCGTCGCTCGAAGCCGCACCCGCCCGCGAGCCGCCCAGCAGGGCCGCCGCCAGCGTGAAGCCGATGCCGGTGAGCGCCAGCACCTTGTTCGTGCGGAGCCACGCGCTGACCGTGCCGAGCAGGAACGACGTGACCAGCGTCACGTGGATCGCGGCCTGCAGGTACGCCAGCGATCGCAGCGGCCTGAGCTCGGCGTAGCCGAAGGCCGCGGGGAACCGCAGGGCGAGTACGATCCCGAAGCCGGCAATGCCCAGCACCGCCGAGGCGATACCGCTGATAAACCCGGAGCCGAGCGTCGTCGATTCCGCCGTTTCCAGCGCCAACCGTTTGATCGGCGCCGGCTCGGACCGCGGGTCAGCCACGGCCGGACGCCATTTCGCCGCGAGCCCGATCGTACCGGGCTTCGTAGCGCCGGTCGTCGTGTCGCGGGGTCACGCCGGTCAGCCAGGTGATCGCCGATTCGAGGCGCCGGAAGAATCCGATCGCATCCAGCGGCGCGTTGCACCATCCCGTCGTGATGCAGTAGTGGCGATCGTACGGCCGCCCATGGTGAGCGGCATGCTCGGTGTGGCCGAGGAGGAGACCGCAGGCCTGCAGCGCCCGCACCGGCGCCGGCGGCGCCGGCATGTGCGCCCACTGGTGAACCTGGTTCGTGAGGAGGCCGAGTCCGCAGAACCCGAGGCCGAACACGGCGAGAGCCTGTCCCGCCGGGCGGTCGAGGGGTAGCGCGAGAAGCGCCAGCAGGATCGGCGCTACTACGCCGGCCACCTCGCCGTTGGTGTCTACGAATCGCCGCCGCAGGAAGTCGTCCGGGTTGATGTGGTGCACGCGGAAGGGCACGAGCAGGCGCGGACCAATGACCGGACAGTCGTCCCGGCCCCAGGTGTCCGCCGCCCAGTGCACGAGCCCCGAGGTCGCGTCGGCCGCGGCCAGCCCGCCGAGCAGCGCCACGGGCACCCACCACTGCGCGAGTGCGATGGCCGAGGTCACGCGCCACCCGAGCCATCCGAGCAGCGCCGCGGCCGTCGCGATTGTCAGCGACGACAAGAGGAAATGGCCCGGCGTCAGCTCGTAGTGCACGGGCAGCGCCGGCTGCGAGTCTTTCACGGATCTTCGTATCGGCCCGAACGGACGAGCCCCACAGTGAGTTGGGTGGCTTGGAGCGCGGCCGGGGATCGTCGAAAATCGAGCCGCCATGACACGCACGCGCCCGTCCGCCATCCTCCTGATCGCGACGACCCTGGGATCCACATTCGCGCTCGCGCAGCAGCCCGCGCCGGCGCCACGGCCCGCGCGAGGGCCGGCACGCGAGATTCTCCCTGTGACCGGCGATCTGTATCGGGCCCACAACGGCAACTGGTACACGATTTTCCTGGTCACCCCGGCCGGCATCATCCTCGGCGATCCGATCAACACCGACTTCGCCGCGTGGCTCAAGACCGAGCTGGACGCGCGATTCAAGGTGCCGGTGCGCTACGTCGTCTACAGCCACAGTCACTACGACCACGCCTCCGGCGGCGCGGTGTTTGCCGGCACCGCCACGTTCATCGCCCACGAGAACATGGCCCGCAATATGGACGGCCGCTATCCGCACATGCCGGGCGACATGTACGACCGCAACAACAACGGCGTCATCGACCCCGAAGAAATCGACATCCCGACCAAGGCCTGGCCGGGTATCTGCGGGCTGGGGCCGAATTCGTTCGCGGCGATGGACCGCGACAAGGACGGCCGCATTCCTCCGGCGGAGCTGCAGGCCGACATCCGCCGTCCCGACATCCTCTACTCGGACCGGATGCGTCTCACGCTCGGCGGCAAGACCGTGGAGATCATTCATCCCGGACGGAATCATTCCGACGACGCCTCGGTGATGTACTTCCCGGCCGAGCGCGTGGTGTTCGCCACCGAGTTCCTCGCCGACGCCCTGGTCACGACGTCGATGCGCTCGCTGCCGAGCGCCTGCGGCGGCTTCGACGGCAGCCCGCTGGCCGAGTGGATCCGGTCGTATCGGACGGTCGAGGGGCTCGACTTCGACATCCTGGCCCCCGGCCACGGCGCGCTGTTCAAGAAGGCGGACGTCACCGAAGCGCGTGAGTTCTTCGAAGAGCTGCGGCGCGAGGTCGCGGCGGGCATGGCGGCGGGCCGCAGCCTCGAGGACCTGCAGAAGACGATCACGCTCGATCGCTATAAGTCGTGGGCGTACTACGACCGCCTGCGTGCCGCCAACATCGCGGCGGCCTACCAGAATCTCAAGACCTATCGATGAAGGACTCGGCTTCGCCGGCTTCGTCTGATCGAGAAGTTCCGCCGCGTGCCACGACGGCAACTACGGACTGCCCGCCATCCTGCGAGGCGCCCGCGCCCAGGAACAGGACGCGAGCCGCCGCTGAATCCTGCCTGGCCCGCCTCAGTCTTCGCAGAGGACGTCGCGGCAGATCGTCTCGAAGGCGCGGTTCGGCGGCGGCACCTTCAACCCGCGCTCGGCCATCAGCCTCCGGATCAGTGCCGCCGTCTCCGGCCGCGCCTGCGACATCTGGGTCGCGAACCGGATGAGACCGTCGGCGTAGTCAATCGCCTGCCACGTGTGACCGGCCGCGACCGAGTCGGCCTGCGACGTGTCGCGGCTGCCCTTGTCGCGAGTCTCGAGCTTCGCGCCGCGGTCCGCGAGTAGCTGCACGACGGCGCTGCGGCCTTTCAGGGCCGCGCCCATCAGCGCGGTGCGCCCGTCCCAGGGGTTCGCGTAGTTGGGATCCAACCCCAGATCCAGCAGCAGCCTCACGGCCTCGACGCTCTGCTGCGGCGAGCGCTCGAACTGCAGGCCATCCACCCATCCGATGCCTGCCGCCACCAGCAGTGCGGTATCGCCGTGAGCGGTCGGCATCTTCGGATCGGCCCCGCGCGCGAGCAGGAGCTTCATCAGCTCGACGTCACACGACTGGGCCGCGCGCACGAACGCGGTGGCGCCCGCCTCGAGGAACCAGCCGTCGGTGAAGTTCGATCGGACCGACGTGTTCTGCGTAACGCCGTTGAAGTTCACGTTGGCGCGATGGTCGAGCAGGAACGTGATGTAGTCGAGGTCGTCCACGTCTGGCTTCGGAACCGGATAGTCGCCACCCTCGATGTTGCGGTTGTCGGTCGCCAGATAGAGAGGCGTCCAGCCGGCTTTGTTGGCCAGGTTCACGTCAGCGCCGCGCTCGACGAGCATCTGCGCGAGCCTGTAATTCCGGTTGTTGGTGGCGACGAGCAGCGGGCTCCAACCGTACTGCGTGACCTGATTGACGTCGGCGCCACCATCCAGCAGCGCACGGGCGGCCTCGACATGGCCTTCACGAGCCGCAAACACGAGCGGCGTCAGGCCTCCCGTGTCGGTGCCGAGCAGGCCCGCGAACAGCGTGTCGCTGACCTTGTCCTCGGATAGCGTTTCGGCGCCACCACGGCGCCCCCCACGTCCACGGCCGCGCGCCACCGCGCTGGCCGTCTCGAACTCCCGCTGTTCCTGGTAGGTGCGGCCCGCCGCCGCGGCCCGTTGCCGTACGGCCCGCGCGGCCTGGACCCCGGGAATGTTGACGCGGCCCTCGCTGCGGTACTGCGGCAGGCTGGAGAGGCCCGACTTCGCCCCGACGTCCGCCCCGAGCTCGATCAGGGCCCTGACCGCCGCCGGATGCTTGCCGGCCGCGGCCCACATGAGCGCCGTGGTGTTCCGGAGGTTTTCCCTGGCGTTGACGTCGGCGCCCGCGGCGACCAGCACCTTGATGGCGGCCGGGGAACCGTTCGATGTCGCATACATCACCATCGTCTCGCCGTTCGGGCCGCGCTCCCTGGCATCGGCTCCGGCCTTGAGCAGCCGGTCGATCAAGGCGGCATTGCCGTCGAGCGTGGCGAGCGCGAGAGGCGTCATCCCGACGCGATTCACGGTCTTGACCTTCGCGCCGGCCCGCAACAGCAGCTCGGCCATCGCCAGATCGCCCCGGTACGCCGCCCACGACAAGGCGGTCGAGCCGTCGAGCTGCGCGCTGTTGACGTCGGCCTTCTGCGCCAGGAGCGCGCGGACCGCGGCCACGTCGCCCTTCATGGCGGCGTCGGCAAGGGCACTGCCGGGCCCGGCGCCGTGCAGGAGCGCCGCCGCGAACATGACGAGCGCGGCGACGCTGGTGAAAACGTGGCGTCGGTGCATCAGGACCTCGCTACAACTTCGGAAGACGGCTGGCGCCGTCGCCCTGGCTCTCTTTGCTGATCCCGAACATGTCGAGCACGCTCAACAGCAAACTTCCACTCGTCACCGTCTTGCGCTCGTAGGCCAGATGGCGGCCGCCTTTCAACGCCCCGTTGGCGCCCCCGATGAGCACGTGCGCGACGTCGAAATGCTGGTGCTGATTCGAGTTGCCCATGTTCGTGCCGTGCAGGATCAGCGAGTGATCCAGCAGCGTCCCATCCCCGTCGCGAATCGACTTCAGCTTCTCGGCGAGGTACGCGGTGGTGGAGAGGTGATAGCGATTCAGCTTCGCGAACTGCTCCATCTGGGCCGGACTGTCGTTGTGGTGCGACGCGGTATGAAAGCTCGGGCTCGTGCCGCCCTCGGGGAACCACTGGTTACGCGGGTAGGGATAGGCGCGAATCGTGAGGTCACGGGCCCCGAGCAGGGTTGCCACGCGGGTGATGTCGGCCTGGAACGCCAGTGCGGTCAGGTCGTAGTGCATCTTGATGTGTTCGTCGAACTGCTGGGGAATGCCCGGCGGGAGATCCAGCTCCGGCGTGTCGCTCGATGCCTTGGCGGCAATCTGGAGCCGCCGCTCGATTTCGCGGATCTCGCTGGCGTACTGATCCACGGTGCGGCGATCGACCGTGCCGATGTCCTTGCGCAGGGTGACCAGCTCCTCGCGAACGGCATCGAGCACGCTGCGGCTGCGTCGCAGGCGCTCGGCCCGCTCCTCCGAGGTGGCGCCGCTGCCGAACATCCGCTCGAACACGATCTGCGGGCTCAGCTCCATCGGCAGCGGGCTCGTGCGCGGAAGCGGATCGCCAGGCGCCGGAGGCAGCCCCACCCAGGAAATCGAGTTGGTGTACGAGCAGCTGTAGCCTTCGCCGCAGTTGCTCGAGCTCGAGTTCGGATCCTCGGTCGCGAGCTGCAGCGACGGCAGCAGCGTGTCCTGGCCGATGTGCGCGGCGATCTGCTGATCGACCGTCGGGCTGTAGACGGTGGCATCCGAGCCGACCGTCTTGCGGGGCGGAATGGCCGTGAGGAACGCCGCGGCCACCCAGTGGTCGGCCCCCGACGTTCCGGGCGGAGACTCCGCCGATTTCGACCAGAGACCGCTGAGGACGACGGACTGATCTTTCACGCGCTCGAGCGGCTCCATGATGTACGGCAGCGTGCCGAGCGGGCCCTCGCGCTCGGGCACCCAGCGTCCCGGCGTCATGCCGTGCGGAAAGAAGATGCCGACGAAACGGCTCTTCTTCGGCGCCGCCGCCGTCTGGGCCAGCAGCGTGCCGGCCGGCACCATGGCGTCGAGCAGAGGAAGCGCCAGCGTGACCCCCGCGCCTTGCAGGAAGGTCCGGCGCGGAAGGTGTCGTTTGGTGATGTACATCGGGGTGACCTCGTCCTCAGTGACCGGCGACCGACGGCGACCGCGCCGCCCGCTGACCGGCGGCGGAAGGCTCCTCCACCATGCTCATGCGGAACAACTCGCTCTTGACCACACCGAGGAGCAGAGCGGAAAAGCGATTGTTCGCGCGCGCCGCGTCACGCGCGACGCCTCGAACCACCGGCATGTCCTGATATTCGAGCCCGCGACCCAGCGCATAGGTCATCAGTTTCTCGACCGCCACGCGCACGAACACCTCGCCGTACTTCGACACGACCCAGTCGCGCACCGCCGCCGGACCATCGACCCGGGTGCTGTCGAACAGCTGATCCTTCGCGTCGATCGGCGAGCCCTCGTCCTCGGTGCGCCACAAGCCGACGCCGTCGAAGTTCTCCATCGCCAGACCGATGGGATCCATCAGACGGTGGCACTGGACGCAATCCACGCGTACGCGATGCTCCTGCATCTTCATGCGCATCGTCGGCGGTTTCGTGCTGCCGGCAGCGCTTGCGCTCCGCTCGGGCAGCGGCGGCACGTTGGGGGGCGGATCCGGCGGGCTCATCCCGAGCAGGTTCGCCATGATCCACTTGCCCCGCGTCACCGGCGACGTGCGATCGGGCTTGGCCGTCGTGGTGAGAACGGCGCCCTTGCCCAGCAGGCCGCGCCGGACGTCGAGCTCGGGGCCGAGTGTCACCCGGCGGAACCGGCTGCCGGTGATGTTCGGGATGCCGTAATGCATCGCCAGGCGCTGATTCAAGAAGGTGTAGTCGGACGTCAGGAGGTCGAGGACGTTGCGATCCTCACGGACCACACTGTCAAAGAGGAGCTCCACTTCCGTGCGCATGGCCTGCCGCAACGGGTCGTCGAAATCGGGATAGACGACCGCCAGCGGCGCGTGCGCGTCGAGGCCGCGCAGG
>Ga0207659_10000233_pt1 | contig 34013 bp, 28 predicted proteins | sample KBSM43metaG_FD_184330 | JGI IMG/M metagenome (GOLD analysis project Ga0207659, IMG submission 184330) | Miscanthus rhizosphere microbial communities from Kellogg Biological Station, Michigan, USA - KBS M4-3 metaG (SPAdes) (version 2) | ecosystem: Host-associated > Plants > Roots > Rhizosphere >...
GGTATCGGCGTAGGCCGCGCGCTTGACGACGACCAGGTTGTGCTCGACTGCGACGCGGCGTGCGTCGATTTCGAGTTTCGTCAACAGTTCCGCGACCGACAGAGTTTCGGCAGGCGCCAATTCGTGTCGTTCGCCGTTCAAGGTAATGATCACGATTCACTCAGGATTTTAGCGCACATCGCTGTCGACGGTCATCGCCGCGGCGGCTCTATCTCAAGCGCAATGTAGAATTTATTAACGATGAATCTCGGCGTCCGTGGCTACACTTTCGACGATCTACACGATCCCAAGCGTCTCGCTTCCCTTTACGAGCGGTTTTGCGAGGAAGTTGAATCGGCAGACTTGGCGTTGTGGCGCCAGTGGGATGCCTACCGCCAGGCCCCCGACGCGCCGCTGCCGCCGCTCGTTCTCTCGAACCTGCTGATCGGCATGGCGCCGCACGTCAGCCGCTTCTTGAAGCGACTGTTCGACGTGGACGGTGCCGCCGAAGCCCTCAATTCCGCAACGCAGGCGCAGGACGACCTGTTCCGTTTCAAAGTCGATTTCGTCCGCCGCCGAGTGCTGCCCATGCTGAAAGGCGGCGCCACCGTCACGCGAGCGGCTGAGGACGATGCGGTCGTCGAGCAACTAATCGCCGCCCAGGACACCGACGATCGAGAACTCGCACTCGCCCGCGCCGGCTGCGCCATCCTCGACTCCGAGCGCGCACCCGGCACCCCAGCACCCGGCACCCCAGCACCCGGCACCCCGGCACCCCGCACCCCAGCACCCGGCACCTCGGCACCAGCACCCAGCACCCAGCACCCAGCACCCAGCACCCAGGGTGCTGCCGCCCTCAAACGCTGGTGCGCCGCTCGCGTCCACGACCGTGCGTATCGCCACTGGGTTGTCTTCCGGTTTCCCGAGACGCTCGACTATTGGAACCTCGTCGACACCCATCCCGCACCGTCCTCGCCCGGTGTCGTCGGCCCTGACTGGCGGCTGCGCAAGCGTGAAGGGTTCAAGCTCACCGACCCGCGGATGAACGGCCGCGAAGTGCTCAGCGAAATTCATTACTGCGTGCTGTGCCACGAGCGCGACAAGGATTCATGCTCGAAGGGACTGCGCGACAAAGACGGAAAGGTGAGCGTCAATCCGCTCGGCATCGAATTGACTGGTTGTCCGCTCGGCGAAAAGATTTCTGAGATGCACACGCTGCGCAAGGCGGGCGATGCGATTGCCGCTCTGGCCCTCGTGGCGATCGACAACCCGATGTGTCCGGGCACTGGCCACCGCATCTGCAACGATTGCATGAAGTCGTGCATCTACCAGAAACAGGAACCGGTCAACATTCCGCAAATCGAGACCGGCGTCCTGACCGACGTGTTGCAGATGCCGTGGGGCGTCGAGATCTATCAACTGTTGACGCGATGGAACCCGCTGAACGTGCGTCGGCCGTACGCGTTGCCGTACAACGGCAAGAACATTCTCGTCGTCGGCCTTGGTCCCGCCGGCTACACCCTGGCGCACTATCTCGTCAACGAAGGGTTCGGCGTCGTCGGCATCGATGGACTGAAGATCGAGCCGCTGTCCGCCGACCTGGTCGGAGATGCCACGCGGACCCCACGCCCGATCCGCGATTGGAATCAGATCTACGGCTCGCTCGACGAACGGGTGCTCGAGGGCTTCGGCGGCGTCTCGGAGTACGGCATTACGGTTCGCTGGGACAAGAATTTTCTGACGCTGTTGCATCTCACGTTGGCGCGGCGCCGCGGTCTACGCATCTACGGCGGCGTGCGCTTCGGCGGCACGATGCCGATCGATGATGCCTGGTCGCACGGTTTCGACCATGTCGCGATTGCCACCGGCGCGGGGCGCCCGACGATCATCGACATGAAGAACAACTTGATCCGCGGCATCCGCAAGGCGAGCGATTTTCTGATGGCCCTGCAGCTGACCGGGGCGTTCAAGCGCAATGCACTGCCGAACCTCCAGACTCGTCTGCCGGCGGTGGTCGTCGGTGGCGGCCTGACCGCCATCGATACGGCCACCGAGTTGATGGCCTATTACCCGCTCCAGGTCGAGAAATTCCTCGAGCAGTACGAAGCGATGGTGGAGGAGCTCGGCGAGGCGCGCGTTCGATCGCTCTACGACGTCGAAGAACAGTTGGTGGCGGACGAATACGTCGCGCATGGTCGAGCCGTGCGCGCGGAACGGACCCGCGCGGCCGCGGCTGCCGAGGCGCCCGATTTCATCACCCTGGTGCGCTCGTGGGGTGGAGTGACGATCGCGTATCGCAAGCGGCTGGTCGATTCGCCCGCCTATCGGTTGAATCACGAAGAAGTGATCAAGGCGCTTGAAGAAGGGATAGTGTTCGCCGAGAATCTCAATCCGCTCGAGGCGGTGCCCGATCAATACGGGGCGGTGCAGTCGTTGGTTTGCGATCACGCGACCCTGCCCGCGCGCACGGTGCTGGTGGCGGCCGGAACGACGCCGAACATCGCCTACGAAAAGGAATACGGCGGAACATTCCTGCTCGATTCGAAGAAGAAATTCTTTCAACCGCACACCGCGACCGTCGATCCGACTGGCAACCTGTCGCTGGCGCCGGATCCCGACGGGTTTTTCACGTCCTACCAGTCGAACGGCCGGCTGGTCAGCTATTACGGCGACAATCACCCGCGCTACGCCGGCAACGTCGTCAAGGCGATGGCGTCGGCCAAGGACGGTTATCCGAAAGTGGCTGGCTTGTTCGCGCGCGAGTTGTCGATGCTCGACGACGCGGCGCAGCCGGCACGTGATGCCGCCTGGCGCGCGCTGATCGACAGGCTGGATGACGAATTACTGGCGCGGGTCGAGGATGTCGTGCGGCTGACGCCGACAATCGTTGAAGTGATCGTCCGCGCGCCGGCAGCCGCCCGCCACTTTCATCCCGGCCAGTTCTATCGGCTACAGAACTTCGAGTCGGTCACACCGCGCGTCAAAGGTCATGCCGGTGAAATACCACTGCTGATGGAAGGCATCGCACTCACCGGCGCGTGGGTCGACAAAGAGCGCGGCCTGCTCTCGCTGATCGCTCTGGAACTCGGAGTGTCGAGCCGGCTCGTGGCATACCTGAAAAAGGGTGAGCCGGTTGTCGTGATGGGGCCGACCGGTGCACCGACCGAGATTCCAGACAACCGAAACGTCCTGCTGCTTGGCGGCGGCCTCGGCAACGCCGTGCTGTTCTCGATTGCCAAGGCGATGCGCGAACACGGCAACAAGGTGATCTACTTCGCCGGCTACAAGCGCGGTGAAGACCTGTTCAAGCGTGAAGACATTGAATCGGCAACCGACCAGGTGATCTGGAGCACCGACATCGGCGCATCGATTACGCCCCAGCGACCGCAAGACGCCCACTTCCGCGGCAACATCGTCCAGGCCATGCTGGCCTATCAGGCAGGCACGCTGGGAACGGCCCTGGTGCCGCTCGCTTCCGTCGACCGAATCATTGCCATCGGCTCGGACCGGATGATGGCAGCGGTGAAAGCGGCGCGGCACGGCGCACTGGCGGCTTTTCTCAAGCCCGAGCACGTCGGCATCGGCAGCATCAACTCGCCGATGCAATGCATGATGAAGGAAGTGTGCGCGCAATGCTTGCAGAAGCACGTCGATCCGGCGACCGGGCGTGAGAGCATCATCTTTTCCTGCTTCAACCAGGACCAGGAACTGGATCGGGTCGACTTCCCGAATCTGGCAGCCCGGCTCCGGCAGAACACCGTGCAGGAAAAGCTGAGCAACGTGTGGTTCGACCACATCGTTGCCAGTGCCCGGCTGCCGCACATCTAAGCGGGGAAGCGCCATTTGACGCGGCGGCTCACTTCGGGATACGATCGGACTATGTCAGTTCTCCGAAATAAATCCGTTTCGGCTCCAGCGCTGACGGCCGAGCCGCCGGCCGACCGCCTGCCGCGCCTGGCGTTCGAGGCGGCGCGTCGTGCCGAGGCGATGGGGATTGTCGAACCGGCCGCGCCCCGCGCCGACACCGCGGCGATTCGGCAGTTTGCCAATCGCGTCCGCAAAGCCGGAATCGCTGCGTCCGCCGCCGACCTCATGAACAACGTCGACGCACCGACCGATGCCGAGCTCGCCGGCCTGCTCGACACGATCGTCGCGGCGCTCGAGGCTTCACCGGTCCCGAAATACGAATGGCGCGGTGTCTCGCGTGTGTTCGCTCCCGAAGACCTCGCCGATTTGCTGACCGTCTCGATGTCGAGTCTCAAGCGCTACCAGTCAGGCGAGCGCGATACCCCGGACGATGTCGCCGCGCGGCTGCATTTTCTGGCGCTGGTGGTGGGCGACCTGGCTGGCTCCTATAACGAGATCGGCGTTCGCCGCTGGTTTCACCGCAAACGGACGCTGCTCGACGGCCGCACGCCGGCGTCATTTCTCAAACGCGATTGGGATCCAGACGACGACGGCCCGTCACGGGTCCGCCAGCTGGCGCGGGCCCTCGTCACCATGTCGGCTACATGATCGCGTTTCGCCAGGTTGACGGTCGCTATCCATTTCTGTGGGAAAGCGCGGCGCAGCCGGCGGGCCGCTGGCACGGCGAGCGAGAGGGCCCGGCGCACTATTTTGCCGATACTCCTGACGCCGCCTGGGCAGAATTTCTGCGCCACGAGGAAATCACCGACGAAGCGGATCTGCGCACCATCCGACGTCAGATGTGGGCCGTCGAAATCGGCGGCGCGCCGAACGTCGGCGTCCACGTGCCCGATGCGACGCTCTCGGGCGGTCCATCCACCTATGCCGCCTGTCAGAAAGAGGCGCGTCGTCTTCGTGCGTCGGGAATCACCCGGCTCGCGGCTCCGTCGGCTGCGCTGATGCCCGGCGCGCGAAGTGGCGTGGTGATCATCGTCTTCGGTCCGCCAACCGACATGGTCGGATGGCTTGCTGCCGATGCCGCACGCCCCGCGCCGGAACTACTCGAAGCGGTCCGGCACTACGGATCGTCGTAAACTGCGCGGATGCTGGCCGCGATTCTCCTGTCGGCGGCGCTCGCCGCACCGACCACCGCTGAACTGCAAACCGTTGCTGCTCTGCCTGGCGAGCCGTCGATCGTTGCGGCCGCCGCGCTGACCGCAGATGACGCGCCGATCCTGACGCTCGAAAACCGAACGGCGTTCGATGCCAGCTCGGCGCGAAAACGTGCGGTTGTGTTCGGCACCAGCGACGCGACCGCGTCGGTAGTGCTCGGAATGGTTCGCTGGTTCAAGAGCGACCCGGCCGCGGCGGCGCTGCGCGACCGCTGGGAGCTCAGCGCGCTGCCGCTCGCCGCGTTCGATCCGGCCGACGCGAAAGGCGTCGCGATTACGAGGTGGATCACGTTTCAGGCGCCCGACGCCGTCATCGAGGTGGATGACGGTGGCGCGCATCCGATCGGGCCCGGCGGCGTCACCGTGGCGAACTGGGTAATCCGCCTTCCAGCGGACGCCGCGGCGATCGGCGGAACGCTGAGGGCCGCGGCTACCACACCGCCGCGTGGCATCGACCGGTCACCGCACGACGTCATCCGGGCGCGGGTTGCACGCGAGCCGATCGCGATCGCGACCGTCCTCGCGAGACGCTATCCGGAGACGCCGAGCATCAGCTACATTCCGTCGGTCGCATGGACGAACACGCTGAAGCTTGCGGCCATCACCGGCGATGAATCGCTCGCGCAGAAAGTGCGCGCGCAAACCGCGAAATGGATGACCGGCGGCGAGCCGCTGTTCGGCAACCGCATCCAACTGACCTCGGTGGCTGGCACGATGGTGTTCGCCGACCTCGGCGGCGAAGCGATGCCGAAAGCACTGGAAGGCGCGAAACTCGCCGCCGCCCGCAAGGCCGATGGTATCGCCGAGTACGGACAAGGCTGGACTGACGACATGTTCATGGCGTCGGCGATTCTCGCGCGGGTCGGTAAACAGCCGGACCATCGTGACGCGCTCGACGCCGCCGCACAATTGCTGATCGACTATGCGGCGCGCCTGCAACGGTCCGATGGCATCTTCATCCATGCGACCGATGGTCCGTTCGCATGGGGCCGCGGCAACGGTTTCGCGGCGCTCGGACTCATCGAAGCGCTGACAGCGCTGCCGGAGAACCATCCGCGTCGTGCACTGTTGTTGACGATCTATCGCCGCCACATGACAGCGTTGAAGGACCAGCAGTCGCCCGACGGCGCATGGCGTGAAGTAGTGGACGAACCAGGCGCGTTCCGTGAAGAAACTGCCACTGCGATGTTGCTGACCGCGATGGCGCGAGGCATTCGCCTCGGTTGGCTCGACCAGACGTTTACGCCGACGGTCGAACGCGCGTGGCTGGCGCTGGCGGCGCACGTCGCCGACGACGGCACGGTGATCGATGTGTGTACGGGTACTGGCGCGGGGCCGACCAAACGCTACTACCTGGATCGCGCGGCGATCATCGGTGCCGACGACCGAGGCGGTGCGATGGCGTTGTTGGCGGCGATGGAAATGCGTGAACTGCGGCGGCGCTGAAGCTCAGGCGACTTTCCAGCCGTCGCCGCGCAACGAGTTCATCAACTGTACCGAGCGCTCAATCAGCGCGGTCGGTTCTTCCACTTCCTCGACGGATTCAGTGCCATCCGGTCGCGTGATGACGACGCGATAGTGACCGTTGCGATCGCGCATGATTTCGTAACGCAGCCGCTCGCCTTCACGATCGAAAAACCAGATCATTTCCACAACAGATTAACCTAGAAATTCCGTACGGCGCTGCGCAGATTTGCACGCGTCGCAGCAGTTCGCTCGCTGTCGTCTCTGTCAGATAGAGTTCGCGAATGAGGCGGCGCCAAGTAAACCCGCTTCGCCGTTGAGAATAACGCTGACCGGCATTGCGAGCAGCATCGCGTCGAGCGGCGGCTTCGCCGAAAATGCTTGCACAAATCCGCCGGCCGTCAGGGCTGGAAGAATTTTCGGCGCGATGCCTCCGCCGATAAACACGCCGCCGGTCGCGACCGTGCGCAGCCCGAGGTTGCCGGCTTCCGCACCGTACGCCTCCACGAACAGATCGAGCGTTTCGACGCAGCCGGCACAGCGCTTTTCCAGGGCGGCGGTGGTGATCACTGCGGCGGCGGCAGGATCGTCCAGGTCTTTCACCGCGCTGCAGGGCGCGTTACGGTGCGACACCTCATGAATGTTCAGCAGGCCGCGGCCTGAAATGACATGCTCGACGTCGGCTCGGCCGTAGCGCTGGGTCAGGTGGCGCATCAGCACGACTTCTCGTTCAGTGCGAGCCGCGAAGTCGGCATGACCCGCCTCGGTGGGAGCGGCGATCCACCGGCTGCCGATCCGATGCAACATCCCCTCGCCGAGCCCCGTTCCCGCGGCAATGACCGCGATATTGCCGTTCTCGTTTCGGACGCCAGTCTGAAGAACGTGGACCTCGGACGACTCGAGCGCCGGAATCGAGTACGCCGTCGCCTCGAGATCGTTCAGCAATCGGACGTGTGGAAACTCGAACACCGCCGCTACTTTTCGGGCGTCTACCCGCCACGGAACGTTCGTGAGGTCAGCCGCTTCGTTGATCACCGGACCGGCGACGCCGAAGCAGGCAAAGTCAATCGCTTCTCGGTCGATGGTCGTGTCGCTGAGAAACTGTTTGAGGATGTCCGGAAGCGCGGGATAGTCGAGCGTACTGTACGAGCGCGCCACTCGCCGGCGCGGGCGCGAGCCGCCGCGTTCGAACGCGCCGACCAGCGTCTTCGTGCCACCGATATCAGCGGCGAGTATCAAATTGGTCATTGACTTCCCATTCATTCTCCATCATCTTGACTGCCGGTGGCCGCAGCATCGCCCGATCGATCCGGGCCCCATTCGACCCGCAATTTGCCGCTCGCGGGACAACTCGTCGTTTTCACTGGCAAGCTCAGCTCGCTCGGACGGAAAGAAGCGCGCGAACTCGTCGTCCGCCTCGGCGGCGCAACCGCCGACGATGTGAACGCGAAGACGACGATGCTGGTGGTTGGCGCCGAGGGTTTCACGCCGCCATCGAGCGGTGCGACCGACGTCAAGAGCAACAAGCTGAAACGCGCCGACGAACTCAACGCCGCGCAGCCGCAGGTCAAAGTCATCAGCGAGTCCGAGTTCTGCACGCTGGCCGGAGTGCCGACGCCCGAAGCGTTGAAGCGTCAGTATCATGCGTTGCGTGATCTGCTGGCACGCTACCGGGCGCTGCGTGAGGATCATGTTCGTTACCTGGTGAAATGCGGCGTTCTCCGGCCGGTAGTGCGGACCAACGCCGATACATTTTTCGCGTTTCCGGATCTTGCAGTCATCAAGCAGGCGAACGAAGGCCTGGAGCAGGGCATCGCCTTCCGCAGCATCGTCCGGACGATGCTGGCGTCACGACAGGGGCAGCTGGAATTCGATTTTCGGAGCGATGCGGCGCCGGCCAAAATCATCACGCTCCGCCGTCCCGCCCGCGAGCATCTGCCGCCAAATGCCGCGGCTGCGGCGGCGAACACCCGGCTGCATGACACCCAGCTGGCAGAAGAATATTTTCGAATCGGCTCGTCGCTCGACGACGGCGACGACGCCAAGCTCGAAGAAGCAGCGGCGGCGTATCGCAAGGCGCTGGAGCTGGATCCGTATTTGTGCGCCGCCTTGATCAACCTTGCGAACATTCATTACGGTCGCGATGAACTGGTCGAAGCGCAGGCGCTCTACGAGCGTGCGATCGGGCTCGAGAGCGACTTCTTCGAGGCGCATTTCAATCTGGGCAACATCTATCACGATCTCGGCCGTTACCCGGAAGCCCAGGCTTGCTACCGTGAGGCGCTGCGGTTGAATTCATTCTACGCCGACGCGCATTTCTACCTCGCGGTGACGTTCGAGAAAATGGGCCTGTCCCAGGAAGCACGTCCCCACTGGCGCGCCTATCAGCAGCTCGCACCGCAGGGTGAATGGGTCGAACTCGCGCGCGAATTCTCTGAATGAACGGCAATCCGCCTGACGCCATCGCGTTAGCCGCACGGCTGGCGCGAGCCCGGATGTTCGACCTGGAACAACCACGCTTTGCCGGGATGCCGATTCATCCGGCCCACAAGCCGGGCTATCTCTACGCGCTGCATCGCCGTCATCGCGATACCTATCGGCCGCAACAGCACGGCCCGCGATCGGGTTCGTCGGGAGTCCTCACGATGATGGAGCACAGCGGGACGCACATCGATGCGCTGTGCCATCAGGCCTGCGACCTGCGGCTGCACGGAAACGTCGCGGTCGAGGATGTCGAACGCAGCGACGGCTTCACCGCCTACGGCGCTGAAACGATGGCGCCAATCGTCGGGCGTGGTGTGTTGTTGGACGTCGCCGGATGGAAGGGCGTCGAGCTGCTGCCGCCGAATTACGCAATTAGCGCCGACGATTTGATCGGCTGTGCACGCGATACCGGCGTCACACTGAACGCTGGAGATGTGTTGCTGGTTCGGACCGGCTTCGCCGTACGATGGCACGACGAGACCGCATATTTGAACGCTGCCGGCGTGTCCAAGTCGGCCAACATCTGGGTTGCAGAGCAGAAGGTTCGTTCGGTCGGCGCCGACAACATGGCGTGGGACTGCATGACGGAACGCGACCCCGACACCAACATGGCGTTATTTGGTCACGCCCATCTGTTGGTCACGCACGGGATTCATATCATCGAAAACCTCAACCTCGAAGCACTGGCCTCTGCGGGCCACCACGAGTTTTGTTTCATCGCGATACCGCTGAAATTCCGCGGCGCAACCGGCTCGCCGGTGCGTCCCCTGGCATTGGTCGAATAGCAAGGGATATCAAGCACTCTGTCCGGCACGCAGATAGATTATTCGTGTGAAGCCGGAAACGCGGTCTTTCTACCAGGAATCGACGCAGCGCGTGGTCGACCAAATCGCCACCGGGCTCGACCAGGCGCTCGATCTCGAGGACCTTGCCGCCGGTGCGTGCCTGTCGCCGTTCCATTTTCATCGCGTGTTTCGCGGAATGGTCGGCGAGACACCGGTCGAGCTGCTGCGACGGCTGCGCCTCGAGCGTGCGGCCTGGCAACTCGGCCACACCGACCGGGCGGTCACAGAGATTGCATTCGATGCCGGGTACGAAACTCACGAGGCGTTTACTCGCGCGTTTCGCACGAACTACAACGCGTCGCCCTCTGGCTTCCGCCGCCGGAAATTCCGGCGTGTCGAATTGCCCGCGGCGTGCGGAGTCCATTTCGATCCCGCCGGGCGGGTGCCGTCATTTATTCCACGCGACTCAGGAGGTCGAACCATGCAGGTAGAGATCAAGGAGAAACCAGAACTTCGCGCGGCCGCGGTAGGGCATGTCGGTCCGTACAACCAGATTGGCGAAGCGTTTGGCCGACTCGACGCGATCGTCCGACCAGCCGGATTGTTGAAGCCAGAGACGCAAATGATTGCGATCTATCACGACGATCCGGAATCAACCCCAGCCGATCAACTGCGTTCCGACGCGGCTGTCACCGTGTCGAGAGACGATGCCGTGCCGAAAGGGTTGAGCGAACAGCGCGTTCCTGCCGGACGGTACGCCTGCACGACACACGTCGGCCCGTACGAAAAGCTCGGCGACGCCTGGGCGCGATTCATGGGCGAATGGTTGCCGGCGAGCGGCCATCGCATCGGCGATGGCGTCAGCTATGAGGTCTATTTGAACAGCCCGATGAACGAGCCCGACAAGCAGAAGCTGAAGACGGAAATGTGTGTGCCAATCGTGTCGTGAACTCGTTGCTCGTTGCTCGTTGCTTGTCGCTCGTTGCTTGTCGCTCGTCACTCGTTGCTCGTTGCTCGTTGCTTGTCGCTCGTTGCTTGTCGCCCGTCACTCGTTGCTCGTTGCGAGTAGCGAGTGACGAGTCGCGAGTCGCGAGTCGCGCTCAACGAGTGACGGTTAACGAAGCCGCATACGCCGACACGTTCACCAGATCCTCGTCCGACATCCGCGTGACAACCGGCTTCATCAACTCGGCCCATTCGCCGCGTCGAGCGGCCGCCTGCATGTCGTACAGCTGACGTGCGAGGTAACTTGGCGATCGGCCGGCGATGCCGGGCACTGGGCCGAGGCCCTGCAGATCGGCACCATGGCAGACGCCGCACGACCGCGCCAGCGCCTCGCCTTTCTTGATGCTGCCGACCGGCGCGTAGGCGATGAAGCCGGACCGCGGATCGCGCAGAATCTCGGTGCGCTCAGGATTTTCCGGAGTCTCGATAATGCGGATGCCGATCGGCTCGGTTTCTCCACCATCACGCGGAATCCAGATGCCGCCGCGGCTGACCATCTTTGGCACCGTTGCCGTTTCGACGACGCGAATCCAGGGCGTCCATCTCATCGAGCCAAAATATTCAGCGGTGTCTCTGAGTTCGTCAGCGGTCATCGCCTTCGCGTAGGCGACCATCAAATTCGTGTTCGCCTTGCGCGGCTCGGCGCTCTTGCGCAACCCGTTCTTGAAGTCGTTCATCGTCTGAATGAAGTACGAGACCGGCAAGCCGGAAATACCCGCGTTCTCCTGACGGCCTTTGCCGTTTGGATAGTGGCAGAGGCCGCAAGCGCGGACGTCAGGCCGCTTGCCGTGCGCGACGATCTCGGGCATCGCCGGATGGTCGCCGGGGAACCAGTCGGCGGGGCCGAAACCGTCGGAAATCTGCTGCCGCGTGAACGTCAGCCCGCTGCCAGGTAGTTGTCTGATCGACGTGTCGGGCGCAGGCGGTGTCGCAGGCGCCCCGGCCGGCGGAGGATCAGGAATCGCGTACGCCCACGACGGCATCGAGGCGGCGGCGGTGAGGAAGTGCGACGTTGCCAGAACGAACAGGCCGATCGCGAGTGGCAGAAGTCGACGCATCGAGAGCCTCCGAGGCGCCATTCTAACGTCGAGAGCGTGCGGCTGCGGCGATGCTGAACGAATTTGGCGCGGCGAGCGACCGCACTTGGAGAGCGGCGCGCCTAATAGCGATAGTCTTCCGGCGATCGCTTCTTCGGTGTCCTTCGCAGCTTGAAGAACTGGCAGTCCGGACACCACGCGTCTGGGTTGAAGCTGGTACCGGCAATCGGCAGCACGTCGCGATGGCCGCAGCACTCTGGGCCATCTTCGGGAGGACGGCGCCAGCGGCACGACTTGAATTTTATCGTTGCCGCCGATACCTCAGCCGTTGGCGGTGTGGGCGTCGCTCCCGTACCGCCACCCGTTTCGGGCATCGGCAGCGGCGATAGCGGCGTTGTCACAGAATCGGACATCGGAAACTCATTCTAGACGAAGGCCGACGCCCTTCGCCACCTGCGCAAGGTTGCGTTTTTCCTCGGGCGCGACCAGCGTGATCGCGTGACCCACCTCATCCGATCGCCCCGTGCGGCCTACGCGGTGCACGTAGGTTTCCGCCGAATCCGGCACTTCGTAGTTGATCACTGTGTGAATCGAATCGATCTGTAATCCGCGCGCGGCAATGTCTGTGGCCACGAGAACCTTGTACTTGCCGCCCTTGAATCCCTCGACCGCGATTCGCCGCTGATCCTGGCTGCGGTCCGCGTGGAGTGCCGTGCAGCGGACGCCCGCCGCCTGGAGCCGTCGCGCTAGACGGTCCGCGCCGATCTTCGTGCGGCTGAATACCAGCACTGGCCCTTCAGGCTGGCGCAGATGATCGATCAGCCACTGCAGCTTGTCGCCCGAATGCATCTCGATAATTTCGTGCGTGATGCTTTTCGGCGGGGCACTGCGCTGGCCAACCTGCAGATACTTGGCGTTTCTTGTGATCTCGAGCGCGTCCTTGACGATCTCGTTTGGCATCGTCGCCGAGAACAGCAGCGTCTGGCGGTTTGGCGGCAATGCCGCGATGATGCGTCGGACGTCGGGCCAGAAGCCCATGTCCATCATCCGGTCTGCTTCATCCAGGACGAGCAGCTCGATCGCCGACAAGTCCGCGTTTTCCTGCCGCATGTGATCGATCAATCGGCCTGGTGTCGCGACGATGATGTCGACGCCAGCCTTGAGCGCGCGCTCCTGCGGGCCCATTTCGACGCCGCCGTAAATCTGCGCACTGGTGATCGTCGTGTGGTACGCGAGGCCATGGATCTCGTCCTCGATCTGCACGGCGAGCTCGCGGGTCGGTGCCAGCACCAGCACCCGCGATTTTGATACCGCGGCGGCATCCGGGGCTTCGTGCGCGCGATCTTCGAGAATCCGCTGCAATGTCGGGATAACGAACGCAGCCGTTTTGCCGGTCCCGGTTTCGGCGGTTGCAATCAAGTCACTGCCGGCGAGTGCCAGCGGGATGACGGCACTCTGAATCGGACGCGTCGACTCGAACCCGAGATCCCGAATGCCCTCCTGCAGGCGAGTGTCGAGCGTCAACGACGCGTACGGCACTGGCGTCGCGTCGGCTGGATGCGGCTCCAGCGAGATGGGTGTCGTCGGCGGCGCCTGGAACTGATGTGCGTGGGTAGAATGTTTTTGCCCACCGCGGCGCGGACCGAGGCGCGGACGACGGCTTCCGCCGTTGTGGCGTCGGCTTCTATCGGTTGTGTTGGAATTCAAACTGTATTTCTGGGCTAGCGGGCGCGGAATGTGATGATCCCGCGAACCGGATCGTACGGCGAGACGCCGACGGTCACTCGATCTCCGGGAACCACCTTAATTCGAAAACGGCGCATGCGGCCGCTCAACTGCGCCAGGACTTCGTGGCCGGCATCACATTGCACGCGGTACAACCCGCCGCTGTGAACCGCAACCACCGTTCCTTGCATGTCAATCAGATCATCCTTGCTCAACTGCTAGCGTTCCTTTCTTTCAAACAAACATTATGCCACAAGGGGACTGGGTGCTGGGGGAACTTGGGACTGGGCTACAGCGAGCGGACGGCGTCTTCGACCTGTTTTGCGAGCGTCTCGTAATTTTCTCCCGTCAACCGCATCGGAGCGCCAAACGCCACGCGAACGCGGCCCGGCCTCGCCATCCGGGCAGTGTGATGCAGCACTTTGTCGAGGCCTTCGATGCGTACCGGGACGATCGGCACCGCCAGGCGGGAAGCGATCATGCCGATTCCGGGCCGAAACGGGCCGATCTCGCCACTACCGCTGCGTTTGCCTTCCGGAAAGATCAGAACGGAAAATCCGTCGCCCAGCACGTCGCCGATGTAGCGCAGCGTCTGGCGGGCGCCGGCCTCGCGCTGCGGCAGTGGAAAGGCGTTGAAGAACAGCGCCGCGAGGTAGTAGTTGAGGCTGTTCGTGAACCACGCCGTTTGGCTGTACTGGTCGGGGTAGAAGTGCGGCTTGAAGAATTCCTTCGCCATCGCCGGTGCCACGCGATACCGCATCCGTGACGGAAGCGCGGCAAGAATGACCGGCGTGTCCATATGGCTTTGATGATTGGACGCGAAAATCACCGGCTGGTCGATCGCGCTGAGGTGTTCGCGACCTTCGACGCGCATCCACGCAAAGACGCGCGCCAGCGGCAGGATCCACGTCGGCAAACTGACGCGGCGGAGCGCCCGTGCCGGCCAGCGGCGATTCCAAGCCGGGAAGTCGACCGGCTCGGCCGGCGGCGCGTCACTGCCTGACGACTGTTCCATTAGCCTGCGAAGTTGACCGAGATCGCGCGCCGCGGCGAAGGCGCTTTCGTCCACTTGCGTTTGGAAGGCGTCTTCGAGTGCCACCATCAGTTCGACACGATCGAGCGAGCTGAGTCCCAGTTCCTCGATCGTCGTATTCGGCGGAAGGTCGCTGCGTCCGGCGTATTTCGCCAGCAGCGCCGCCAGCTGATCGCTGCCCTGCTGCACCAGCCGCGGCGCGCCACCACTTTTCACCCATTCGCGGATCGCCGCGCGTTTCAGCTTGCGGGTGCCTTCGGTTCGCGGCAATTCGGGTTCCGGCCACAACAGCACGCGACGAATCTTTTGATGGTCGTCGAGCCGCGCATTTGCTTCGCGAACGATCGATTCGAGAGCGCCTTCGCCAAGACCCGGCTCGAGCACGACAACGGCATGCACTCGCTCTTCCGTCCCCAGCGTTGCTCCGACAACCGCCGACTCGCGCACGCCGCCGATCTGGTTCAAGACTTTTTCGACGTCTTCCGGAAAAACATTCAACCCCTCCGGCGTGACGATCATTTCTTTCTTGCGGCCTCGGATATAGAGCTGACCGTCGGCCGCCAGCTCGCCGACGTCGCCGGTGTGAAACCAGCCATCTGCGAACGCCTGTGCGGTTTCGTCCGCGGCGTTGAAGTAACCCTTTGTCACGTTCTCGCCGCGCACCAGAATCTCGCCGTCGTCGGCGATTTTCATTTCGACGCCGGCGATCGCTTTGCCGACCGATCCTTTCTTTGTCGAAAACGGGTGGTTCAGGGTGACGATGGGTGCTGTTTCGGTGAGGCCATAACCCTGCACCACGGCGAAGCCGAGCTCGGCCCAGAACTTTTCGAGATCGGGATCGAGCGGCGCCGCGCCGACAATAAACGACCAGAACTTCAAACCGAACAGGCGATGCACATCGCGGTAGATCCACCAGCGCCTCGCAAAGTGGACGCCGCTCGGCTGGAGCCGTCGCGTTCCATCGACCTCGACGAACGCGGCCGAGACGCGCGGGCTTATGCGTGTGACGTGGTCGCGGAGCACGTCGAGAATCTTCGGCACCGAGATCAGGACCGACACGCGTCGCTTCTTAATCTGCGACACGATCTCGACCGGGTTGTAGCCGCGCATGAAGATCACCTGGCCGGCGAGCACAGGCGGGATGAAGGTGGCCATCGCCTGCCCAAACATGTGGCTGAGCGGCAACAGGTTCAGGAACCTCAATGGCGAGAACGGTTTAGCGTATTTCTTGTATTTGAGGATCTCGCGCTCGACCGGGACGATGTTTGCGAGCACATTGCGGTGTGTGATGACGACGCCCTTCGGCTCGGCGGTTGCGCCCGACGTGAAGATGATTTCGGCAACATCGTCGGCGGTCACCGTAACCGATGGCACGGTGCCGTCCTGCCAGTCGATTTCATGCAGGAACCAACGTGGGACGTCGATTGTTGCGGTTAATGGCGAAACGTCCTGTCCAAGTAACAGCAATTTGGCACGGACGATGCGCGCGACGCGCGCCAGAAAATCGGGCGACGCCCGATAATCGATTGGCACGACAACGGCGCCAATCAGAACGCAGGCCCAGAGGGCGACGATCCATTCCGGACGGTTCTCGCTCCAGAAGACGACGGTGTCGCCTTTGCGGACACCGGCTCGATCGAGGCGTGCGGCGAGGCCGCGGGCGGCCACGCCAACGTCGCCATAGCCAAACGCCCGGCTCCGAAAGCCGTCGTCGTAAACGAGAAAGTCCCCGCGTGTAAGGGAGAGATCTCGAAAAAAGTCAATCAGCGTGACGCGGGCCACGAGTGAACTATGATATACGGCCCACGCGGGTCGGACCCGCGTACGACACCGCATGCGGATCTTTCTGACCGGCGCGACGGGTTATATCGGTGGAGCAGTGCTCGACGCGCTGGTGCGCGCCGGCCACGACGTGACGGCGCTGGTTCGCAACGGCGAGAAAGCGCGCGGCGTTGCCAAGCGTGGCGCTCATCCGGTGATCGGCAACCTCGCGGATCCCGAATCGTACCGGGCAAACGCCGACGGCCAGGACGGGTACATCCATACGGCATTCGACGCGCGCTCCGGACAGGGTCCTTCGATCGATCTGATCGTGTTGACGACGATTCTTGCCGCTGCCAAGCGGCCGCGCACCGCGTCGCCGACGTCGCCCGCACGCCGCTTCGTCATCTACACGTCCGGGGTGTGGGTGTTGGGCAATTCGCCACAGCCGGCTACTGAAGACGCGCCGATCAATCCGGTTGGTCACGTCTCGTGGCGTCCCGTTCACGAGCAGATGGTGCTTGACGCGCATTGCGAGCGGCTGCGAACCATCGTCATCAGACCGGGCGTCGTCTACGGGCGCGGCAGCGGCATCATCGGCGATTTGTTCAAGGCAGCGAGCAATGGCCTGGTGCGGGTGGTTGGCGACGGGAATAACCACTGGCCGCTGATTTACGACCGCGATCTGGCCGAACTGTACGCGCGACTTGCCGGCCGCGACGATTCCGGCGGCGTTTACCACGCCAATGACGAAGGGGATGAACGCGTCAACGACATCGTCGACGCCATCAAACCCTATTTGCCGCTGAAGCCCGACGTCCGCCACGTGCCGATCGAGGAGGCCAGCAAGAAAATGGGGCCCTACGCCGAAGCGCTCGCCCTCGACCAGGTGGTCCGCAGTCCGCGCGCCCGCGCGCTGGGGTGGACGCCAACGCTCCATTCGGTTGCCGGCAACGCCGCGCGGCTGTTGGAAGAGTGGCGCACCGCGCGCAATTAAATAAGGGCCGCTTACGATTGCATTCCTGAAGGAGCACTTGGAGGGTCGCTCGGGGACTCGATAGTCTCCTTCGCGGCCTCGCGCGCCGCGATGGGTCGCAACACCGTCGTCTCGTCTTTAATTTCTGTGACCGCCGGCGCCGGTTGCGGCGCAGGCAATTCCCCGGCGACGATTTCGTCAATCAGGCCGTACTCTTTCGCGTTCGGCGCGTCCAGGTAGAAGTCGGTGCGTTTCGTGTCGCGGATGATTTGGCGCAACGGTTTACCCGAGCGCGTCGACAGGATCTTGTAGATTTGATCCTGCATCTGCTTCAGGCGTTCGAGGTGCTGTGCAGCAGCGGTCGTTGACTGCCACCCGGCCCACTTCGCCGGCTCGTGGATCATGATCCACGAGTGTGGAAACGCCAGCCGACGGCCGTCGCTTGCGGCCTGCAGCACGATCGAGCCCATCGAATACGCCATCCCCTGCACGACGATCGTCACCTCGACGCCGCGACTGATCACGTGGCGGATCGCGTCGTGGATGGCGAGGCCGTCGGTGACATTGCCGCCGGCGCTATTGATGTAAACGTTGATCGGCCGCTGATTGTCGCTGGCCAACTCGCGAAGGCGCTCGATGCATTGCCGCGCCGTCTCTTTCTCGATGTCGCCAATCAGATAGATGTCACGCAGCCGGTCGTTTGCGTCCTTGCGCAACTGCGCCCGGACCGCATCAACGAGCTCGGCGATCAGGCGATCGCTCAGTTCACCCATCGCCGTGCATTATCGCATTGGATCGAGGCTCAGCTGTGGGGAACGAGATAAAAAGCGACGGCGAGGATGAGGTAAACCGCCATTAGCTGCAGGCCTTCCACCCAGTTACTCTCGCCATCCATGGTGACGATAACGGTCGCGATCACCGACAACGCGATGGCGGTTATTTCGAAGGGATGAAACAGCAGCGACATCGGCCGGCCGATCAGGAATGAGTAAATGACCACGACCGGCGCCACCAGCAACGCGATCTGCGCGCTGCTGCCGACGGCGATTTCCACCGACAACGTCATCTGATCGCGACGCGCCGCGGCGATCGCCGAATAGTGTTCCGCCGCATTTCCCACCAGCGCGACGACGATCACGCCGACGAATAGTTCAGTGAAGCCGAAGCTGGCCAGTGTCGGTTGCAGGGTCGCGACGAGAATCTCGGCCTGAGCCGTCGTCAGCACGGTTCCGACGGCGAGGATGCCGAGGGCGGTGGCCGCCGAAACGGCAGGCTTCTGGTGCGTGGCCGACTCGGACCGGAAGAGATCACGATGCGCCGTAAACGCGTAGATCAGACTGCCGGCGTACGCACCAATCAGCACGACGGCGCTCCACAAGCTCAATCGATCGATTTCTTGTGGATGGGCCCGAAGCGTTCCGTAGAGTGATAGATCGAATACTGCCGGCATCACCAGCGCGACGACCGCGAGGAACAACATCGCGGCCATGTTGGTTGCAGCCGTGCGATGAAATTTCTGCGACTTGCGTCCCAGTCCGCCGACAAAGCACGACGCTCCCAACACCAGCAGCAGATTGCCGACGATGCTGCCGGTGATCGACGCCTTGACCAGCTCGACGTGGCCGTCGCGAAGCGCGACGAACGCGATAATCAATTCGGCGGCATTGCCGAAGGTGGCGTTCAGAAAGCCGCCGACCGCCGGCCCAGAGCGAACCGCGAGTTGTTCGGTGCCGCTGCCAATCAATCCAGCCAGCGGAATCAGTGAGATCGCCACCGAGACGAAGGTCCATGGCGATTCGGGCAGCAGCGCGTGCACGACCCAGGAGATTGGCGCCGCGACCAGCAGCAGGTTAAGCGGCGAGGCGAGCAGCGACCGCATCAGTCGCCGAATGTCTTCAGGTCTTCCTCGTCAGCGCCGGGCAACAGGTCAAAAAATGCATCGAGGCTGCGGTCGAGCGAGCGACGGAGTTGCGGAATCGTTCCGTCGAAGGTGTGCAGCGTGAGACCCGCAGACGAGCCGTCGGCGAGCTTCAGGGTCGCTTCGTCAACGCCTTTGAGCGAGCCTTCGGGGATGAGGCGAACGCCATAGACGAGCGTGTATCGAGCCATCCCAAGAGTGTACTCGCGGACGCAACGGAGTTGTACGGAGACACGGGATCAACACGGAGCAACAGAGCAACGGAGAAAAGAATTGAATGAAAAAGAATTAACTTTTGTTCTCCGTTGCTCTGTTGCTCCGTGTTGATCCCGTGCCTCCGTACCCCTCCGTTTCCAGCAGTGTTTTCGCGCGCTCGATTGCGGCATCAAGGGTTGTGATTGTTCCATCGAGCTGTTCGTCGTAGACCGTTTTCAGGACTTCGCCGACGCGCGGACCGGGCCTCACGCCGAGCGCAAGCACATGACGTCCGAGAAGAATCGCTGGCGGTGGTCCCTTGTCCGCGCCGATGGCGCGGGCACGTTCGAGGAACCAGTCCATCGCCGAACAGTCGAACGTGCCGGGCTGTCGCCCCATGCAGTCGGCCTTCGCCAGCCGTGCGAGCAATTCGAGGTCGACTTTTTGCGACAGGCGGCGAAATGCCCCGTCGCCGACTTCGTCGCGGACCTTGAACCACATTCCAGGCTTCAAGTGCTGCGCCGTCATGCCGAGCACTTCACGCCGCACGTCGTAGCCGTCGATGGTGTGGACATTCAGGCGGTCGAGAAACGCAGTCGCCGGCGGCACGCCCTGCTCTTCGTGGTCGATCGATCGAATGCGTCCGTCGAGAAACGCCGTCGTTGCCGGCTTGCCGAGGTCGTGGCAGACCGCACCGAGCATCACCGTCAACTGCTGCGGCCGGCCGAGGTCGTCGATGCGGGTTCGCGCCTGATCGATCACCTGCAGCGTGTGCACCCAGACATCTCCCTCGGGATGCCATTCGGGCTCCTGCACGCAGCCGTCCAGCGCTTTCAGCTCCGGAAACAGTTTGTCGATGGCGCCGAGCTCCATCATCAGCCGGAAGCCGACCGACGGCTGCGGCGCCAGCAGCAGTTTTTCGAACTCGCCCCAGATGCGTTCTGCCGGCAGATCGTCAAGCGGGATCGACCCGCACAGCGCGCGCGTTTCGGCATCGAGGGCAAAGTCGAAGCGCGCCGCGAACTGAACGGCGCGGAGCACGCGAAGGCTGTCGTCGCCAAAGGTCCGGAGATCCACGGCGCGCAGCAACCGTCGCTCGATGTCGAGTCGACCCTCGAACGGGTCAAGGTAGGTCTCGAGCAGCGGATCCCACGAGATCGCGTTGATCCGGAAATCGCGGCGTCGCGCGGCCTCTTCCGGGGTCATCGACGGATCGCCGACGACGTCGAATCCCTTGTGGCCGCGGCCGGACTTCGATTCGCGCCGTGGCAGCGACACGTCCAGTCCGCCGACTTTGTAGACCTGAAAACTCTCGCCGACCGCGACAACACCGCCGGGGCCACCGAAGGCTTCGAGCAGCGCACGAAGCCGTTCAGGCGTGACTCCGAACACTTCGAGATCGACATCTTTGGGAACACGGCCCATCAACCGATCGCGCGGCCAGCCGCCGACGATCAGTGCGCGGCCGCCGGCGTCGTCCACCGCAGACGCAATGCGCGTGGCCAGGCGCTGTTGTTCGGAAAGCGACGTCTCCGGTTCAGCGGACGGGTTTGCGGCCAAAGCGCTTCACGACGCGGTCGGTGAATCCGGGCGCAAACGTGTTGGCCCAGACCAGCGCTCGCGATTTGAAATGTGGGAAGACTTCGGGCACCGGACGATCGATTGCCCCGGCGATCGCATTGGCGACGACGCTTGCGAGCTGACGCGGTCCGGCGGCGCGCGTGACCAGTGTTCCGGTGTGTCGCAACATTACCTCGAAAAATTCCGTTTCGGTCGACACCGGATAGACGACGCTGACATGAATGTTCGAGCCGACCAATTCCGACCGCAGACACTCGGCGAGGCCGACCTGCGCAAACTTGGTGGCGGCGTACGCGCCCATGTAGGGCACGCCGCGTTTGCCGACGATCGACGACACGATGATGACGTGCCCGGCGCCCTGCCGTCGAAACACCGGCATCGCGGCGCGGGTGGCGTAAAACGTCCCCATGTAGTTGATGTCCACCAGCTCGCGCATCTGGTCGGGGGTGATATCGTCGATCGTGCCGGCAATCCCAAAGCCAGCGTTGCACAGGACCACGTCGAGCCGGCCAAATCGATCCACCGCGGCAGCGATGAAACGATCCATGTCGCCGACCCGTGTCACGTCGGCGACGATCGGCACCGCCTGACCACCGGCGGCGCGAATGTCGTCGGCCACCGCGTGGAGCTTGTCCGACCGTCGTGCACAGATCACCAGCGCGTCGCCATTTCGCGCCAACCGCAGCGCCGTTGCGCGACCGATGCCCGCCGATGCGCCGGTGATCGCGACAACGCGCATGAGGCATTCTAGCGTTCTGGCATACCTGAAGTCTGAAGTTTGAAGTCTGAAGTCTGCCATGTCCGAGAGTCCCGTTGTTGCAAGCGACTCGGAAGCTTGAATGAGGCAGACTTCAGCCTTCGAACTTCAGACTTATCACTCGAAGTAAGCTACCGCTTCGATGGACCCCGCAATCCGCTTCCTTCGCGATCTTGTCGCGATCAACTCCGTCAACCCGACGCTCGTGCCCGGCGCGCCGGGTGAAGCGGCGGTCGCGGACGCGATCGCCAGCGAGATGCGCCGCCTTGGCCTCGATGTATCCGTCGAGGAAGTTGTCCCCGGACGGCCGAACGTCATCGGTGTCCTCGAAGGGCGCGCCAAGGGCCGTTCGTTGATGTTCTGCGGACACACCGACACGGTCGGCGTTGCCGGCATGACCGATCCATTCATTCCCGTTGAACGGAACGGCCGTCTCTACGGCCGCGGATCGCAGGACATGAAAGGCGGTGTCGCCGCAATGATCGCTGCGGCCGGCCAGTTGGCAGAGCGCGGACTCGCTGCGGGCCGCGTGATCGTGGCCGCGATTGTTGACGAAGAACATTCCAGTGTCGGCGCGGACGCGCTGGTCAGGAAATGGACCGCCGATGCCGCGGTGGTTACGGAACCCACCGATCTCGAGATCGCGATTGGCCATAAGGGCTTTGCGTGGGTGGAAGTGGAGGTCGCGGGCAAGGCGGCCCACGGCAGCCGGCCGAAGGACGGGGAAGACGCCATCCTCCGAATGGGCCGGGTGCTCGGGCAACTCGAGTTGCTCGATCGACAACTGCAGTTGCGTCCCGCTCACGCTCTCGTCGGCACCGGCTCGTTGCATGCGTCGTTTGTGAACGGCGGCCACGAGTTGAGCAGCTACCCCGACCGCGCCACGCTTCAGATGGAACGCCGAACGTTGCCTGGCGAACCGGAGTCGACCGCGCTCGACGAAGTGCAAGCGATCCTGGACGGCTTGTCGGGGACTGACCCGACGTTTCGCGCAGCTGCGCGGCACCTGTTCAGCCGTCCGGCGTACGAAGTGCCCGCCGACCATGTGCTGCCGCGCGCGTTGTCGGAGGCCGTTTCGAGTGGTGGCAGAATTCCGAGGATTACCGGTGCGAGTTTCTGGACAGACGCCGCGGTCCTGGGTCATGCCGGAATTCCGTCGATCCTGTTCGGTCCCGGCGGAGCGGGACTGCACTCAATCGAGGAATATGTGAATGTCGAAGACGTGCTGACGTGCCGTGCGGCGTTGATTGAACTGGCCAGCCTGTGGTGCAGACCCTAAGAACCCACCACCCCGAACCCCGAACTCCGAAGCGAACCTCCGAAGTTCGCGCCCGGGTTCCGGTGTTGCAGGAAACCGGTTTCCCGCAACGATCCCGGACCCGGCGCGTTTATGCACGAACAGCGGATGTTTGAATTCCCTACGCGACTCGGCGCTCGCTGATGAGCTGAGGCTGTACCAGGGCCGCCGACGTTTGCGTCGGCAGGGCGACGGCTGGCGCCTCGTCGTTCAAATTCCAGCCCGGCGTCTCGTGGCCGCAAGATACGCAGCGCAAGAACATACGGTCCTGCTCGAACTGTAGCAGCGCGTCGTGCCCGTGCAATCCGCACCACATCTGCTTCACTCGATCCACCATGATCCCAAGCTCCTCCCGGTGTCGGCTCCCGTTCTTAGGATGCCGTGCGCCGTCGTTGCGGTTCAGGTGAGTTCAAGAGGCGTGCCGCGCTGAGCTTTTTTGGTGTAAGTGCCTGTTCCGACGTAACTTGTCGGAAAGTCTGCCTCACACGGTCGAGTTGGAAGGTGTCGGGGAGGGAAACATCCTACCCAGTTTCCCCAAGGATTCCTTTGATGACAAACCAGACATTCGCAGGACGTTCGCCTAATCGCCGCATGAAATAAGGAAACCATTCGCGGCCAAACGGGATGTAGACGCGCATCCGGTAATGCTCCCGCACGAGTTGCGCTTGCAGGTCGCGTCGAATTCCGTAGAGCATCTGGAATTCGAGCCGCTCAGGACCAATCTGCTGGTCGCGCGCGTACTGTTTGGCCGCCTCGATCATCGCCGGATCGTGCGTCGCAATCGCCGGACGATGGCCGCGGCTGAGCAGCATCTGCAACATCCGGATGTACGCCGCGTCGACGTCCGCCTTTCGCTGGTAAGCCACCGTCTTCGGCTCTTTGTATGCGCCCTTCACCAGTCGCACGCTGGCGCCCAGCGCGTTCATCCGCTCCAGATCTTTTTCGCTGCGATACAGCGCCGACTGCAACACGACGCCGATCTGCCGGTGTCCCTGGTCCCACAACGTTTCGAAGATTTCGAGTGTGATATCGATGTACGGCGAGTTCTCCATGTCGATGCGGATGAAAAACCCCAGGCGCTCCGCAATCTCGAGAATCTTGCGCAGGTTGTCGACGGCCGTCGCCTTGTCGACGTCAAGTCCGAGTTGCGTCAGCTTCAACGAAATGCCGCGCCCGACGCCGGCCTGGGCAATCGCGTCGATCACCCCCAGATATTCCCTGGTCGCCGATTCGGCCTGCTCGAGCGTGGCGACGCTTTCACCCAATAGGTCCAGGGTGTGCATCATTCCCAGCGCTTCGACGGCTCGCGCCGCCTCGATCGCTTCGGCCACCTGCTCGCCGGCAATAAACCGCCGCGCGAAGCTTCGCGGACTCCGCATGCCGTATCGCGATGCGAGTGACTTCAGGGAGCGGCTTTGCGCGAGGGTGTGAAAGAAGGCCTTCGACGCGCTATCCAGCATCAGTGCGTTCGACCGGGAGGAACCAGCAGGTGCTCGATGGTGCGCGCGTAGTACTTCAGCACCGTCCGCTCGCGGACGCGGAACCGCGAACGTTCGGCGACGACCACGCCGCGCGTTTCGAGCAACTCGGCCGCCTGATCGATCACCTGACGGGCGCTGGTCACGGCGAGGTTGGCACGGCGCCGCGACAGATCGTCGATCAGACGATCGATCCGCTCTTCAAGATCGCGCCGCATGATTGACGGCCGCATTGCCGCCGCGAACAGCGCGGTTGGCAGCACTTTGTAGAGGTCGCCGTATCGAGCGCGGACGCGCCGCGCTAATTCCAGAACGTCGGTTCGTGAATGGGCATCGACGTCCGACACGCTGATCGGCGCGCCGAACGTGACAAACGCGCGCGATCGGTAGCCGACGGCGTGCCGCACCATCTCGGCCAGTTCGCGCGTGAACGGCCGCTGGCGCTTTTTCACCTGCTGGTGCGCAAGGATGTGGTCTTCGAGAACGAGATCGTAGGCGACCGCGACCGGAATGATCACCAGGTTGCGCTGTTCCGCTTGCAGCGCGGCGTTGAGCCAGCCGGTTTTTGCCGGCTTCAGCTCGCCGCTGTACGAGCGGCCGCCTTCCGGATAGAAGAACAGATCGTGCTCGCGAAGGATCTCGGCGACGTAGGCTTTGAAGGTGGCGAGGTACGCCGGATCCTTGGTGTTACGCCGCACCGGAATCGCGCCGGTGATGTGCCGATGCAGCAGCCCGAGCGGCCCGCCGAACAAATTGATGCCGGCGGTGATCAGCGGCGGCCGGATGCCGTTGTCGTCGAGTGCGAGCGGTTCGACCAGGTAGTCGATGTGACTCTTATGCGTCGACGCGTAGACGATACGGTGCGATCGCACCGCCGCCTGCACGTGGTGCAGCTGTTCGTCGATCCGTTCGATCTTGCGGAGGATTGGGTAAAGCGGATGTTGCAGCGCACGATACAGTCCGTGACGCTGCGTGGTGTGCAGTTCCTCCAGATACTCGTGTACCCGCTCGCGCGGATACTTCAGCACGTCCTCTCGCGAGAGCACGGCCCGGGAGATGTCGTCGCGCATCAAACCAGCCGCGAATATAGCACGTGGTTCGGAAATCCGAGCAGGTTCACGAACGCTGGATGTTCTTGATGCCGCGGCCACTTTCGAGCGCGGCGCACACGGCGTTGGCGTATTCGGTGGTCGACGCAGTGCCGCCCAGATCGCGCGTTCGGACGTTTCCTGCCAACAACACGCTGCCGACCGCGTCCATGATCTGCGTCGCAGCGGCGCTCTCGTCGATGTGGCGCAGCATCATCACCGCCGACAACAACAGCGCGGTCGGATTCGCGAGATTTTTGCCGGCGATGTCGGGCGCGCTGCCATGCACTGCCTCGAACACCCCGCACTCGAGCCCGAGGTTGGCGGCGCCGACCACGCCGAGTCCGCCAACCAGCCCGGCACACAGGTCCGAGACGATGTCGCCATACAGATTCGGCAACAGCAGCACATCGAACTGTTCCGGCTTCATCACCAGGTGCATGCACGCGGCGTCGACGATTCGTTCATCGTAGACGATGTCGGCGTAATCGCGCGCCACACGCCGGGCGCAGTCGATGAACAGCCCGTCGCTCTGCTTCATGATGTTGGCTTTGTGGATCGCCGTCACCCGTTTTCGTCCGTGACGCCGCGCATGCTCGAAGGCAAACTTGGCGATGCGGGTCGAGGCTTTTTCCGTGATGATCTTCAGGCTCTCGACCACCCCCGGCACGACGGTGTGTTCCAGACCGGCGTAAAGATCCTCGGTGTTCTCGCGAACGATCACCAGGTCGACGCCCTGAAACCGTGAGGCAACCCCGGGCAGATTCCAGACCGGCCGGAGGTTCGCGTACAAATCGAGCGCCTTGCGCAACCCGACATTGACGCTGGTAAACCCAGTGCCGATCGGCGTCGTCACCGGACCCTTCAGCGCGACTTGGTTGCGGCGGATCGAGTCGATCAGCTCGACCGGCAGCGTTTGACCGGTCCGTTCGACCGCCAGGACGCCCGCGTGGTGCGTGTCCCATTCGATCGAGACGCCCGCTGCCTTGAGGATTCGCACGACCGCTTCCGTCACTTCGGGACCGATCCCGTCACCCGGGATGAGCGTGACGGAATGCGTCACAACTGCGCTCGCATCCGGCCATTATAATTCGTGGATTGCACGAAGCCGTGACGAAGCTCGAAGGCGCGGTACTCGCGGCGCTGCGGAGCGACGACCGCGGCGAAGTTGTCGACGCGCGCGCGTTGCAGTTGCTGTTACGCCGTTACCAATCCGGCGCGCCCGCCGACGACGATCTGGATGTGATGCTCGGTCAGGCGCTCGCCATTGCTCTTGATCGCTACGCGGCGGATGACACGATACTCGGTCGCGCCGCCTGGATAGAGTTGTTCGTCGAAGCGTCCGCGCTGTCCGATGACGATCGCTTGATCGAGGCGATCGGCACGCTCGCGTCGGCGCTGCGGCGCGTCTGGGACATACCGCCACTCGGGCAGCGATGCGCGGCGATCGGGGCTTCGCTGTACGCCGCCGCGCTCGAGCCGTTTCAATCGACCGCCGCCGACGCAATCGACGCGCTCGAACGGGCAATCGGTCGAACCTATGAACCAGGCGAACCGATCGGCTCTTCCAGCGACCAGGTTCGGGCGGCATCCGCGTTGCTCGTTGCTTACGCGTTGACCGGACGTCTGCCGTACTCGATGCTTGCCGAAGAACTGATGCAGCACAGCGTGATCGACGCGTCGATCGACCTGACGACCGCTTGTGAGGGCGCCCGCGTACTCTGCCGCCTGGCGGCGCTTCACGACGATGCCGACTACCTCGCCTCGGCGATCGTCACGCCCGGCGCTGATTACCGTCGCGACGCCGCGCGTCTGCTCGACGCGCGCGCCGACGAAGCCGTGCGATGCGGTGCGAACGGCGCAATTTACGCAATCGCACAGCTTGAATTAGAATCTGGCCTCCACCATCCGAGCTGAACTCTTGAAACCGCATCGGCAATCCGCAATCCGCAATCCGCAATTTGCCGAGGTTGAACCTTTATGGCCACAGATCGCGCGCAGCTGATTTCCACTCTGAAAAACGTCGCCACGCAGTTCCGCATCGACTCGATCCGCTCCACATCCGAAGCGGCGAGCGGTCATCCGACGACGTGTATGTCGATGGCCGAATTGATGTCGGCGCTGTTTTTTGCGGAGATGCGCTTCGACCCGAAGCATCCACACCACCCGGAAGCCGATCGCTTCGTGCTTTCGAAGGGACATGCCGCACCAATTCTTTATGCCGCCTGGGCCGAGGTTGGGCTGTTCGATCGATCGGAATTGTTGAAGCTGCGCGAAATCGGATCCGATCTCGAAGGGCATCCAACGCCGCGCCTGAGTTTCGTCGACGTCGCCACTGGTTCGCTCGGCCAGGGTATCTGCGCCGCGATCGGCAGCGCGCTGAACGCGCGCCGGATCCAGTCCGACTATCGGACCTACGTGATGCTCGGCGACGGGGAATCGGCCGAAGGCTCGGTCTGGGAAGCGGCCAACATTGCGGCGTTCGACAAGCTGGACAACCTGTGCGGCATCACTGACGTCAACGGCCTGGGCCAGAGCCGCGCGACGATGTGGCGCCACGACATGGATCAGTTCGCGCGCCGCTGGACCGCCTTCGGGTGGAACGCGATGGTGATCGATGGCCACGACATCGCCGCCATTCTCGACGCCTTCGACCAGGCGCGGCAGACCAAGGGCCGGCCGACCATGATCCTCGCGCGCACCGAGAAGGGCAAAGGCGTTTCGTTCGTTGAAGGGAAAGACGGCTGGCACGGCAAGGCGTTCAAGAAAGGCGAGGAAATGGACAAGGCACTCGCCGAACTCGAACGGCAGTTTGTTGCCGGCGCACCACCGGCCGATCCCGCGACGATGATCCGGAAACCATCCGCGGCGCCGCGGCCGCCGGAAGCCGCCAAGCCGGTCGCGCCGCCGTCCTACAGGCTCGGCGATCAGGTCGCGACGCGCGAAGCCTATGGCACCGCTCTCGCCAAACTCGGTGAAGCCGATCCGCGCGTGGTCGCACTCGACGCCGACGTCAAGAATTCGACGTTCAGCGATCGCTTCGAAAAACAATTTCCCGATCGCTTCTATCAGAATTTCATTGCCGAGCAGGTGATGGTCGGCGCGGCGATGGGACTGGCTGCGCGCGGCGCGATTCCGTTCCCGTCAACGTTTGCCTGCTTCCTCACCCGCGCCGCCGACTTCATTCGCATGGCGGCGATCAGTAACGTCAACATCAAGCTCGCCGGCTCGCACGCCGGCGTCTCGATTGGCGAGGACGGTCCCTCGCAAATGGCGCTCGAGGATCTCGGGATGTGCCGCGCCGAGCCGAACTACACGGTCCTGTATCCGTGCGATGCCGTCAGCGCCGAGAAACTGATGGTTGCGATGGCCTACCACGCGGGTCCGGCGTACATGCGCACCAGCCGCCCGAAAACGCCGGTGATCTATCAGAACGACGAATCGTTCCCGATTGGCGGACTGAAAGTCCTGCGCGAAGGCAAGGATGACGTTGCGACGGTGATCGGCGCCGGCGTCACGGTCTTTGAGGCCTTGAAGGCCTACGACCAGTTGAAGGCCACCGCTACGACGATTCGCGTGATCGATTTGTATTCGTTGGCGCCGATCGATGCGAAGAGCCTGATCGCGGCGGCGAAAGCCACCGGCGGCCACCTGATCACGGTTGAAGACCACTATCCCGCGGGCGGCATCGGCGATGCGGTCGCCGAAGCCGTGGCGGGCTCGGGTTTCACCGTCCATCGCCTTGCCGTCCGCGAGATTCCGAGAAGCGGCAAGCCCGAAGAACTGCTCGAGCGCTTCGGCATCTCGGCTTCGCACATCGTCAGTGCCGTCCGCGCCCTCCAGAAGGTTGCCGTGTAGCGCGCTTCGCCTGCAGATCCTTGAGCGTCGACTTCTGATCGGCCGTCAGGATCTGCAGAACTTCCGCGCGTGCGTGCGCGCGCGCGACGGCTGCGTCGGCTTCAACCGCCGCGACCTCGGCGCTCTTCGCACGAATCGCTGATTCGTTGACCTCGTCGGCCGCGACCGCGGCCATCAGCGCCTGGTGCGCCGCTCGTCCGCGATCGGCGAGCGTCTTCCACTCGTCACGGTGGGTTTCCGCGATGGTGCGGATCTGTTCGCGCTGCGCGTCGGTCAGCTGCAGCTCGGGACCGAGCGGCGGCAGCATCCCAATCGGCCCGCCGCCCGGGCCGCCCCGGCCCTGGTCCCAGGGCGCCCGGCGCCCGGCACCTCGGCCGCCCCTAAACGGAGGAGGGGTTTGGTTCGTATTCTGATCTTGAGCAGCCGCGTACACGCCGACCGACAATAGTGCAGCGGCAACACCGAGCGCGGCACGCTTGAGTGTTCGGGTCATGGTTCACTCCTTCTATCTGATTGGACGTGAAGCGCATGGCTGCAACGTGGACAATCGGTGACAAAATCGTGACGCCATCAAAAGTCCTGGTCGTCGAAGACGAGCCGAATATCCGGGAGCTCGTCTGCCTGCATCTCGGCCTCGAGGGCTACGCCTGCGAGGGGGTCGGCGACGGCAAACAGGCGCTGAGGCGCGCCGAAGACGACCGCTTCGACCTGATGGTGCTCGATCTGATGATTCCTGGCATCGACGGCATCTCGTTGACGCGTGCGATTCGCAACGGCCGGATCAACCACGACGTGCCGATCCTGATGCTGACCGCGCGGCGCGACGAATCGGATCGCGTGCTTGGTCTCGAAAGCGGCGCCGACGACTACCTGACCAAACCGTTTGGCGTTCGCGAACTGGTGGCGCGAGCACGCGCGCTGCTGCGGCGTCCGCGCGTTGCCACTAGTGGTGCCGTGAACGGCCAGGCGGCTGAGCCCGGCGCAATTTCGGTGCACGGCATCGACATCGATCCGGCGCGCCGCCGCGTGCGGATCGGCGGCCAGGACGTTGAGCTGACCGATCAGGAATTTCGTTTACTGCATCTGCTGGCGACACATGCCGGCATTGTCTTCAGCCGCGAAGCGTTGCTCGCGAAAGTGTGGCGCGGCGATACGTTCGTGACCGTGCGCAGCGTCGATACGCTCGTCAAGCGCCTGCGGCGGCGGATCGAAGCCGATCCCGCAGAGCCGAAGTATCTGCTGACCGTCTGGGGAGTCGGATATAAGTTCGCGGATGTCTAAATAATGCAAAATGCAGTGGCATCCGCCGCTCATGCTCGCTGGCGCGCGTCAGTCGAGCCTGACAAGAAAGCCGCGCGCCGGCCGAGTTCAACCGTCGCCCCATCCACGCGGCCATGCGTTCGGCGTGGGCCATGCGGCATTCTAGTGTGTTACGATAAGTAGACGGTCCGCTTCCCCGGCGGACAATCCACCAACACACACTCGAAAGGTCCGGTTCCCAGTTCTTCACGGAACCGCAGGAGCGCTTTGTGTTTGCTCGCAGGTTTTCCCGCCGCTCGCTGTCGGTCGGCGCAGTTGTCGCCGTTCTGCTCCTGGTCGCTGCAGTCATGGCGATGCGGGCGCGAACCGCGCCCGAGATTGCGCGCGTTCCTTTCTCGGACCTGCTGCGCCACCTGCATGAAAATGCAGTTGCGTCGGTCGTCGTCAGTGGCGATACGGTTGAGTTCGCCCTCAAAGACGGTCACACGCTGCGAACCGTTGCTCCGCTCAACTACGTCACCGTCAACTCAACGTTCGTGCCCGAACTTGCCAGCAAGAACGTCCGCATCGACGTTCGGACGCCGACCGAGCCTGCCGCATACAGCTACGGTGCACTGGCGCTCGGCGTAATCTTCGTCACCCTGCTCGGGCTGACCCTCTACCGTGTGACCACCGGCCGGATTCCCGCGCTCGAAAGCAAGACCCGCGAAGCCGACTTGAAGGAACTGCCCATCACCTTTGACGACGTTGCCGGCGTCGACGAAGCGAAAGAGGAAGTCCGCGAGATCGTCGATTTCCTGCGCGAACCCGAACGCTTCTCGGCGATCGGCGGGCGGATTCCCAAGGGTGTGCTGCTGGTCGGACCGCCCGGCACCGGCAAAACGTTACTGGCGCGGTCGATCGCCGGCGAAGCCAAGGTGCCGTTCCTGTTTGCGAGCGGCTCGGATTTCGTCGAGATGTACGCCGGTGTTGGCGCTTCCCGTATTCGCAAACTCTTCAAAGATGCCCGGCGCCATCCGTCCTGCATCATCTTTATTGACGAACTCGACGCCGTCGGCCGTAGCCGGGGCGGCCAGTCGCTGAGTCACGAAGAGCGCGAGCAGACCTTGAATCAGCTCCTCGTCGAAATGGACGGGTTCGCGCCGAACCAGGGCATCGTGGTGATTGCGGCGACCAATCGGCCCGACATTCTCGATCCCGCACTCTTGCGGCCCGGCCGGTTCGATCGGCAGGTGACCGTCGGTGCCCCGGATCTGAAGGGACGCGAGCAGATTCTCCGCATCCACGCCCGCAAAGTGGCACTCGATCCAGACGTCGATCTCCATCAGATCGCACGCGGTACTCCCGGCTTTTCGGGAGCGGACCTCGCGAACCTGATCAACGAAGCGGCGCTGCTCGCGGTTCGTGTCGGCCGCCATGTGGTTACCTCGTACGATCTCGACCAGGCTCGAGACAAAGTCTTGATGGGCGCGGAGCGGAAGTCGCTGGCGATGAGCGAGCACGAGCGTGTCACCTGCGCTTACCACGAATCTGGCCACGCCGTCGTTGCGGCGCTACTCGAACATGCCGATCCGCTGCACAAGGTCACGATCATTCCGCGCGGCCGCGCACTCGGTGTGACCATGCAACTGCCGGAAGGCGATCGACACACGCATACCCGCGAATTCCTCGAAGCGCAGATTGCGATTCTGATGGGCGGTCGAATCGCTGAAGAGTTGTTTCTCCGCCAGATGACCAGCGGTGCCGGCAACGACATCGAACGCGCGACCGATATTGCCCGCCGCATGGTCTGCGAGTTCGGCATGTCGGCGCTCGGACCGCTCGCCTACCGCACGCCGGGCAACCCCTGGGAAACCGACCGCGGTGCCGGCATCAGCGAAGAGACCGCACGCCGGGTGGACGAAGAGGTCCACGGGCTGGTGATGCGCGGCTACGAAACGGCCCGGAAAATCATCTCGGAGAACCGCGCCGCCGTCCGATCGATGGCCGAAGAACTGCTGGTGGTCGAATCACTTGACGCCGAAGGTATCAAAGCGGTGATCGCGCGCGCCGCGTAAGGAATCCGACCCGAGACAATCGCGTTTTTCCGATTGTTTGGGGGCCGACGGCTGCGTCTATAATCGGCGCACTTGCTTCAGACAATCTCGCGTTACCGTCTCGAGGGCGAAATCGGTCGCGGCGGAATGGGAGTGGTCTACCGCGCGATCGACACCACGCTGCAGCGACCGGTTGCGCTCAAGGTTCTCGCCCCTGGTTCAACCGCTGACCCGTCCAGGCATCGCCGCCTGCTGCAGGAGGCGCGCGCTGCCTCTTCGCTGAATCATCCGCACATCGTCACGGTTTACGAAGTCGACGAAAAAGACGGCGTCGCGTTCATCGCGATGGAACTGGTGCAAGGCACTCCGCTGGATGTGCTGCTGGCCAAGGGCCCGCTGAAGCTCGAACAGAGCCTGACTTACGCGACGCAGATCGCCGAAGCGCTCGACGCGGCGCACGGAGCAGGGATCGTTCACCGCGACATCAAGCCGGCGAACATCATCATTACCGCGAGTGGCGCCGTGAAGGTGCTCGATTTCGGACTGGCGAAGCTGGTCGAACGCTCGGCGGTTGACGCAACGATTTCCGTGGTTGGAACGACGGCCGGAGCGGTCGTGGGCACGGCGGCATACATGTCGCCGGAGCAGGCCCAGGGGCTGCCGGTTGACGCGCGCACCGATATCTTTTCGCTCGGCGCGGTGATGTTCGAAATGCTCACTGGCCGTCGCGCGTTCGCCGGCGCGTCGCAGATCGGCGTACTGACCGCGATCCTCCGCGATGATCCGCCGGCGATTCGGACCTTGACGAATACGGTGCCGCTCGACGTCGACATGATCGTGCGACGTGCCTTGTCCAAGGATCCGGCAGAGCGATATCCCAACGCGGCGACGCTACGCTGCGCGATCGCCGGGGTTCGCGATCGCCTGATGCGGCCGCGCGACGCGGTCTGGCGGCGACCGTCAGTGCTGGCCTCCGGCGCCGCGGCCCTGTTGGCCGCAGTCGCGTTCGGTGGCTGGCAGACCGTGGAGGCGCGCCGAGCGCGGTGGGCGCGGCTGGAGGCCGTGCCCGAAATCGAACGACTGAACTTGAGTGGTCGATCGATGAACGCTGTCCGGCTCGCCAGGGCCGCCGAGCCCTACGCTCCGGAGGCGGTCGCGAGTGCCCGCGCCGGCTGGGGTCCTTTTCGAATCGTCACCGAACCGGCCGACGCGCAGGTT